>Ga0137391_10000012_pt1 | contig 95082 bp, 122 predicted proteins | sample 15con2h24BmetaG_FD_101399 | JGI IMG/M metagenome (GOLD analysis project Ga0137391, IMG submission 101399) | Vadose zone soil microbial communities from Angelo Coast Range Reserve, California, USA - 15con2h2.4B metaG | ecosystem: Environmental > Terrestrial > Soil > Vadose zone > Saprolite...
GGCGAGGCAAGAGATCCGCCAGTCGGGCGACCATTGCTGCGAACTCCGTGGACCGGCTGTTAGGCATATAAAGATCATACAGGAATTGTGTTAATAATACAAGTTATTTAATTACGGTTTCTATGGCCTGGATCCGTTCGCCGCCGCGCATCCGGGCAACAGCGTGGCAGCGATCGCGGACTACTGGGTGATGCATACCCGGGCGATCGTGGAATTCGAGCAGGCACATCCAGACGCGTGCCTCCGGCTGAGGTATGAGGATCTGGCCGCCGATCCGGATGCACGGGCCGAGGAGATTTTTGCCTTCCTGGGCGAGGAGTCCGCGCCGGGAATCACGCACTCGTGCTTCACGGTGGATAGGGAACAATTCGGCCCTTCAGATCACAAGATCTGGGCGACAACGAACGTGACTGCGGAGTCGGTTGGTCGCGGGACGCGGATACCGGCGCAGGCCATCCCCCCGGCGGTGCTGGGGCTGGCCAACGGCCTGCTGGAACAGCTGTCCTATCCGTTGGTTGATCAGACCTGGAATGAGCATTTCCGTCCACGCACGATGACCGGCTCCAGCGACCAAGCCAGCAACGGCCAGTCGGGCGTGATGGCGCGGGATTCGGCGGACCCTGAGGGGGCGGCGACGCTAGATGAGCTGGAGGAGTTGCTAACCGGCCGGTTGTCCGGGCGACTGGCGGAAGTGGGAAAGGGCGCCTCGCATGAGGCGAGTCCCACGTTCACTATCACGGCTACCGTGCCCTCTCCGGGCGTGGGCGCGCCTCTGACCCGCTGGTGGCACGTCGATCCGAAGGCGGCAAGCATCACCCGAGCCGATATGTCCAATTCTACTGCGCCTGCCGACGCGGGAGGTGAGTGGGGGGTTACTGGGCATGCGCAGGCATGGCGATCGGTGCTGGTCGGTGAGCTCAACGTGGGTACCGCTATCCGGCATGGCCGCCTGCGATACACGGGTGCTCAAGACGAGCAAGCTGGTGTCCCGATCCCGCTTCGCGCCGATGCGCGTGCCAGCGTTCTGACTCGCCTGCTTACGCCGGCGCCTGCGGGTCTTGTGCCTCTGCGGGAATCCAGCCACGCATGAGATGCGAATTTAAGTAAGAAGCCAACCTGAGATAGGAAGGAACCTCTCATGTCAAAGAAGCTCAGGGCCGCCGCGGTCATCGCCAGTGGTGCTCTTCCTGTTATCGCCGCGCCTGTCGCTACGGCCCAGGCGGTGACACATCCAGGGCCGTCGCTCCGGCATCCGGCGGCCCAGCCGGACGCTGCCTGCGGCGGTAGCGTGGTCACATGGCAGGATAACTACGACAACAGGTACCTCGAGGTCTACGCGCAGGGAAAAGCGAACGGCAATTGGGTTGACGCATACCCGGGTAACGGAGGCTGCAACCAGAAGTGGTTCGCCGTCAGCTCCGGCTACTCATATTATGGGGGCACGCTGTATGGGATGGTCAACGCAAACAGCGCCAAATGCCTAGCATGGCGCGGTGGAGGTAACGGCTCAGGTCACGTAGTTCAGTGGTCCTGCGGCTACAGCTATTACAACTATAGATGGATAGAGCTATCGGCGTATTATGCAAACCATGCCTTCGCGGGATGGCTGCTCGTAGAGACAGGACCGGGCGCGGTGGGGTCTCAGGGTATGGCCGCGTGTGAAGGCGCTAGTCATTGGGTATATGGGGTGTTTGCGGCTAGCGTTCTCGGGTATGTAAGCGCGTACAAGAACTGTGTCTGGCACTGAAATGCGCGGCGTGACGTTGGTTTCGCAGAGATTCTCGCGTGTGCTCGCCGGAATGCTCGCGCTTAGTGCTCTGGCCGGATGTGGCGGGACGAGTAGTCGCGCGTCTACTGTGATACGTGCCTGGACAGCCGCAGCCCGGGCGCGCGGCCAGATCGAGCCGTATGGCAATATTCTGGCCCGACGTCTCCGCGAAACACACGTCTCCGGCTCCGCAAAATCAGTCGGTGCCTACATGACTTGCCCGAGCGGCTCAGATCGAATGGCCTACAACGAGACCATAACAGTCCAGCCTAGCGAGTCAACGACAGTGCCCGGATTGGGTCGGCAGTTAACCGCGATGCTTCGGGCAGAGGGGTGGACCCTCATCAGTGTGGACATGACAAAGATGCGGCTGCCGCTTGACAGTCCGCCGCACCCCCTGTATCGGATCAGCCAGCGGGGACTGCGTGGCGCGGCCAACATCCTGCCGTCTCCGAATTCCGGCGCCGAGGCGCTCGTCTTCATGCACTCGTCGTGCTTTGATGCGGGTCCCATTGCGCCATCATTGGGCCACGGGACACCGCCACTCAATTGAACCCTCACATACTGCTTGCAGCGGTCCCGGCGGAGAGTCCTGAAAAGCCTGCCCTTAGAAGCAGATTGGGGAGGTCGGGCAGTTGGGCGGGTTGCCGTTGCCTCGGCCGTTCCCGTTTCCGCCGTTCCCGTTGCCAGTAGTTTTCTTTGGCTTGCTGACGGTCAACCCGTTTCCCATGCTGTTGAAGGGGCTGTTCGCCGGAACGGCTGCGAAGTCATACGCTCCGGTCAGGCTTGCGTGCAGGAACGTCTGCTGCCACGTCTGACCGGGCGCCATGCTGCCGTACATCCAGCCAGCGCAGGTCAGCACTCCCGCCGTGACATTGTGGTAGCAAGAATTGGAGCCCTGCATGGGATTGCCGGTCGGGTTCGTCAGATTCCCCACCACGTCGACGCCAATGAGCCCCGGTGTGTAACCGACAAAGGCTGCATACCAGTACTGATCCGCAGTGCCGGTCTTGGATGCGGCAGGGCGCCCTATGCTGTCGTTTTCGATACCGTTGTTTGCGGTACCGTTTATCAGGTCGCCCTTGAGTATGTAGTTGGCGGCATCCGCCACGGCAGCAGGCAGCACTTGGTGGCACCCTGCCGACTCCACGGGTAGCTGCTTGCCGCTGGCATTGCTGATCTTGTCGATCGCGATTGGATGGCAGTACACGCCGCGGGCGGGAAGGGTGGCGTCCGATGCGGCCACATCTATCGGCGTGACACCTATGTCCCCGAGCGTGAACGATACGACATTGTCGGCGCTCTGTGGGTGGTGTCCGGCCCGGTCAGGCGTCAACAGCGATTTGCCGTCCGGCCAGGTAAGGCCCATCTGGGCCGCAGTCTTCACCACCTTACATAGCCCGACCTTCTTCTCCAGCTCAGCGTAGTATGTGTTGATCGACTCCGTGGTTCCCGTATAAAGAGTGAAGGTCCCGCCGGGTTCGCTCTCGTCGTTGTGCACTTGCCAGCCGAGAGTGCCCGCGCTATTGACCACCTGGCCAGTGGGCTGGTCTTGGCAGTTGGTGTATCCGGTGACAGTCGTCGATTGCGGTACTTTCATGCTGGAGCCGAATGGTACGCCCTGTTCCAGTGCGGCCACCATAGTATAAACCTTGCCAGTAGAGCCGATCTGAACCCCTTCCCGGCTCCCGTTGTACTGCGGACCCACAGCATAATCCAAGGTATTCTGCCCGTAGGGTACGTTAATCGCGATCGCGCGTACCTGCCCTGTTCCTGGCTGAAGGAGCACTTCGACATCGTTATTCTGCCCAGGGTTATATGTGTTGTCCTTGTAGGGCATTTCGCGATAAACGGCATTGTTGGCGGCGCGCTGGTCAGTTCGGTCCAGGGTGGTGTGGATCTTGAGGCCGCCGATGCCGTTCAGCTGGGCCCACGCCGAGCGGTAGGCCTTGTCGTGCTGCATCACGGCGAGGACATAGTCGCAGAAGTAGCCGGCGTAGCTCGCGGAGCTGCTCATGCATCCGGTCTGCAGCGGCGCGACATGCCGGGCCAGGCCGAGGCTCTGGCTCTCCGTCTTCTGTGCCGCCTTCTGCGTGACCAGGCCGAGCTGCGCCATCCGGGCGAGCACTGTGTTCCGCCGCTCCAGGGCGGCGGGGGAATTCGTGATCGGGTCATAGGCCGTGGGGTTCTCCACCATGCCGGCCAGCATGGCGGCCTGCCGCAGCGAGAGCTTGGCGGCGGTCGTGTGGAAGTAGGTCTCGGCGGCTACCTCGATGCCGTATGCCTGGTTGCCGAAGTACGCGGCGTTAAGGTAGGCGGCGAGCAGCTGCTCCTTCGACATCTGGTGCTCGACCTGGATCGCCATCCGCAGCTCCTTGAGCTTGCGGGTCAGCGTGTCAGTGGTCGCCGCGGCGGCCTGCTGCGGGTCCGGGGCCGACAGGATCAGCGCGTTCTTCACGTACTGCTGGGCGATCGTTGACCCGCCCTGGACCGCCTGGTGCTGCAGGTTGTTCACGACCGCGCGGAACGTGCCCTTGATGTCGATCGCGCCGTGCTCCCAGTAGCGGGAGTCCTCGATCCCGACGATCGCGTCGGTCATCACAGGCGCGATCTTGTCGTAGTTCACCGGCACGCGGTCGATCGTGGAGTAGTACGCGAGCACGTGGCCGTTGCGGTCCAGGATCTCAGAGCGCTGCGGCAGCTGGCCGAGCGCCTGGGTGGAGAGCGAGTCGAACTTGAGCGCGGCGTTGCGGGTCAGGATTCCCGTCGCGCCCACAGCGGGAAGCACGAGGGCCGCGGCGAGGACGCCGCCGACCGCGGACACCGTGACGAGACGGCCGACCGCGACTGTCTTGTTAGGTCGAACTCCTGTCAGCACGGGAACCAGGGTACGCCGGACGTGGGGTAAGGTACGCCGGGTGTGCAACAAACCCGGACGAAGGCGGCGCTCACCGGCGGGGAGCGCCGTGAGTGACTAGCTCATTCCGGCCCGTATAGTCCATGAGGACTATTCAAGAAATGAGTCCCTCGGGGTCTTCCGCCCGGGCCCGGATTTCCGTAAGTTGCTCTATCACAGCCAAGCACCGAGGCCGGACGACCGCGCCCGTCGGCCCGGGATCGCAAGTGAACGCCATCCAGAAACGACCGTCTGAGAGACGTGACGATCAAGAGGAGTGGGGCCACATGTGGATCACGGACTGGACCGCACGTGCCGCATGCAAGGGAAGCGACCCTGACGAGCTTTTCGTCCAGGGCGCGGCACAAAACCGGGCCAAGCTGATCTGCCGAGGCTGCCCCGTGCGGACCGAATGTCTTGCTGATGCCTTGGACAACCGCATCGAGTTCGGCGTATGGGGCGGCATGACCGAGAGAGAGCGTCGGGCGCTGCTGCGCCGTCGCCCTGACGTGGTTTCCTGGCGTGAGCTGCTGGCGGAGGCACGCGAGCGGTACGAGCGGGATGTCGACGAGCTGGTCGCCGCAAGCTAGCTGAGTCGGCTCACCGGCCCGGCTAGCCGGCAAGGCTCTCGCCGATGTCCCTCAGCCCTGCCAGGTCGTGCACATCCTCGGGCTGGGCTGCCACCTCGGCAACGGGCACCGCCGGGTGCGCCGAGGTGAAATTCTCGGCCAGCCGCCTCTCCCGCGCCACCAGCTGCATCCGCCCGGCGTGCAGCCGGAGGGCAGCCGTGGCCAGCGGGTACCGCGCGTCGGCAGGAGATTCTTCGCCTGACCCGGTTGCCCCCGACCCGTTCGGCCCGTCGCCGTTTTCCAGGGTCTCCGCCGCGGCAAGGCTGCGGGCGGCGGACAGCCGCGAGGCAGGGGAGCGGTGCACCCGGTTCACGATCAGGCCGGCCAGCGGCATGCGCTCCTCGTCGAGCCGCTCCACGAAGTACGACGCCTCGCGGAGTGCGTCGGGCTCGGGCGCAGCGATCACGATGAACGCGGTTCCCGGCGCCTGCAGCAGCCGGTAGGTCCACTCGGCCCGCTCGCGGAACCCGCCGAACAGCGTGTCGAAAGCTGTCACGAACGTCTGCACGTCCTTGAGAACCTGCGTGCCGAGTACCTTCGACAGAGCCCCTGTCACCACGGCGAAGCCGGCGTTCAGCACCTTCAGGTATGCCCTGCCCCCCGCCATGGCAGGAGCGGTGAGTACCCGGATGAGCCGCCCGTCGAGGAACCGGCTCAGCCGCCGCGGCGCGTCGAGGAAATCGAGCGCCGAACGGCTCGGCGGCGTGTCGACGACGATCAGGTCCCATTCTCCGGCGTGCCGCAGCTGGCCGAGCTTCTCCATGGCCATGTACTCCTGCGTACCGGAGAAGCTCGATGACAGCGACTGGTAGAAGGGGTTGGCGATGATCTGGGCGGCCCGGTCCGGGTCGGCGTGCGCCTCGACGATCTCGTCGAAGGTGCGCTTCATGTCCAGCATCATCGCGTGCAGGCTCCCGCCCGCACCGCTGTCGGTGCCCTGGACGGGACGCGGGGTATTGTCCAGCGAGGTCAGCCCCATCGACTGGGCGAGGCGGCGGGCCGGGTCCACGGTGAGCACGACGACGTGCCTGCCGCGTTCGGCGGCGCGCAGGCCGAGCGCGGCAGCCGCGGTGGTCTTGCCGACCCCGCCGGAGCCGCAGCAGACGATGACGCGGGTCCGCCTGTCGTCGATGAGCCTGTCCACGTCGAGCCGGGGGGGCGCGGGTACCGGCGTCATCAGGCAGCTCCCTGCTGGTGCAGCGCCTCGGCCAGCCGGTACAGTCCGGCCAGGTCGATCCCGTCGGTGATCATCGGCAGGTCATAGCGCGGCTGCTTCGCCGCGGCCAGCTCGCCCCGCTCCCGCTCCTGCAGCGCCACCCACCGGGCGTGCTCGGCGAGCTCGACGGCGAGATCCCTTGCGAGGGACCGGCTCTCCTGGAGCCCCGCGGCCTTCAGGCCGACGGCGAGCTCGTCCTCGTCGAGGGTGCCGGCGGCGGCCGCGCTCAGGCCGGCCGCCGGCATCGCCGCCGGGCGCACCATATTGATCATGATGCCGCCCACCTGCAGCCTTCCGCCCGCGGACCCTCCGCCCGCAGGGTCCGCGACCGCGGTGTCCGCGGGGCCGCGCAGCTCCGCGATGCCGTCCAGGGTCTCCTGCACGGGCATCTCCTCGAGCACGGTGACGAAGTGCACGGCGGTCTGCGGCGAGCGGATGACGCGCTGCACGGTGTCGGCATGGCTGTGGATGGGCCCGACCCTGGCAAGCCCGGACACCTCGGCGGTCACGTTGAGGAACCGGCCGATGCGGCCGGTCGGCGGGGCGTCCATGACGACCACGTCGTAGACGTACTGGCCCGCCACCCGGCGCCGGACGGCTTCCGTCGCCTTCCCCGTGAGCAGGACGTCGCGCAGCCCCGGCGCGATCGTGGTCGCGAAATCCACGATGCCGAGCCGGGTGAGCGCCTTGCCCGCGCGGCGCAGGCTGTAGAACATCTCCAGGTATTCGAGCAGCGCCTGCTCCGGGTCCACGGCGAGCGCGTAGACGTCGCCGCCCGGCCGCGCGGCAGTGCCCGGTCCGACGGCGACCTTGCGCTCCTCGTAAGGAAGGGGCGGGCAGTCGAAGATCTGCGCGATGCCCTGACGGCCCTCGACCTCGATGAGCAGCACCTTCCGGCCGCCGTGCGCGAGGGCGAGGGCGAGGGCCGCGGCCACGGTCGTCTTTCCCGTGCCGCCCTTGCCGGTGACAACGTGCAGCCGGACGCCGTCCCAGTCGGTGTCCAGTGCGCTCATCCTTCGGAGGTTATCGCTGCGTGACCACCGGTTGCTCCTGCTTCCCGCTGCGCGGCCGCTGGCGCGGGCCCGGTTTGTCACTAGGGTGGGATGGTGATTACGTCAAGCGGATCGCGAGAGAAGAGGTGTTCGCGGTGATCGCATTGATAGTGGTGATCCTGCTGGTCCTGGTGATAGGCGGGGCGATCACCGCCGGGCGGTCGATCCGCGTGGTGCAGCAGTTCGAGAAGGGGATCGTCTACCGGTTCGGCCGGATACAGCCCCAGGTGAGCCAACCCGGCCTTAACTTCATCAGGCCGATCGGCGACAGGATGCAGAAGGTCAACATGCAGATTGTCGCGATGGCCGTGCCGGCGCAGGACGGCATCACCAGGGACAACGTGACCGTCCGGGTGGACGCGGTGGTGTACTTCCGCGTCGTTGACCCGATCAAGGCGGTCGTGAACGTGCAGAACTACCTGTTCGCGATCTCCCAGCAGGCGCAGACCTCGCTGCGCTCCATCATCGGCCAGTCGGAGATGGACCAGCTGCTCGCCGAGCGGGACACGGTGAACAGGGAACTCCGCCGCATCATCGACGAGCCGACCGAGGGCCCCTGGGGCATCCGTGTCGAGCGCGTCGAGATCAAGGACGTCTCGCTGCCGGAGAGCATGAAGCGCTCGATGTCCAGGCAGGCGGAAGCCGAGCGGGAGCGCCGCGCGCGGATCATCACGGCCGACGGCGAGTACCAGGCGTCCAAACGGCTCGCCGCCGCGGCCAACGTGATGGCCCGCGACCCGGCCGCGCTGCAGCTCCGGCTCCTGCAGACCGTGGTGGAGGTCGCGGGAGAGCGCAACAGCACGCTGGTCATGCCGGTCCCCGTCGAGCTGCTCCGGTTCTTCGACAAGATGGCCCCTGCCCCCACGGGTCCCGCTGCACCCGAGCGCGAGGACATCGGCGACGAGGAGGTAGCCGAGGCCGAGGCGAAACTAGAAGGCGTCGCCGCACCCGTGGAAATCCCCGAGGTCCCGCCGATCCCCGAGCTTGACGCGGCCATCCCCGCGGATCCAGGTACAAACACAAGCTTTGAGGCCGAACGGGACGTGCAGGCGTCTGGACAGCCCGCCGCTGCGCCCGGCGTGGCCGGTGCACAAACCGAACAGATACCGGTCGTCGATGCCCCTGTCACTTCTGGCGGCCCTGCCGCCGAGGCGCCGGCTGCCCGGCCGAGGACCAGGGCAAGGAAGCCCGCTTCGCCCTGACCCGTGAGCCGAAGGCGGCAGATGCTGCTCGGCGACCTACGGTCGCCTTCGCCGTGGCCCGCAATATCTGCCGGGGGGGCACAGTATTTCCCGGGGGGATACCCCCGAACCCCATGGCCCGGAACCCCCCGATGCCGGGCTTCGCCCGGCCGGTCCCGGGTCTGCGTAACGCCCAGTCAGGTCTTGCGATGCGCTGGCCGCTAAAGTTCGGCCATGCAGACGTGGGAGTACGCAACGGTGCCGCTGCTCGTGCACGCGACGAAGCAGATCCTTGATAACTGGGGCGATGACGGCTGGGAGCTCGTGGCCGTGATACCGGGGCCGAACCCCGAGCAGCTCGTCGCCTACATGAAGCGAGAGAAAGGGTGACGCCGGGCGGCAGCCCGGGTGATCCGGCCTCACCCGAGGCGCGGCTGGCCAGGCTTGGCCTGGACCTGCCGCCGGCCGCCGCGCCGGTCGCGGCGTACGTCCCCGCGGTGCGGTCCGGGGCGTACGTCTACACCTCCGGGCAGCTGCCGTTCGCGCGTGGCGAGCTGGCCGCGGCCGGCAAGGTCGGGTCCGAGGTGAGCGCCGAGGAGGCCAGGCAGCTTGCCCGGATCTGTACGCTCAACGCGCTGGCCGCTCTCGCGTCCGTGGCAGGCGGGCTTTCCGCGGTGCGGCGCGTGGTGAAGGTGACCGGGTTCGTCGCGAGCGCACCGGGCTTCACCGGGCAGCCTCAGGTCGTGAACGGCGCCAGCGAGCTGCTGCTCGAGGTGTTCGGCGAGGCGGGCAGGCACGCGCGGAGCGCGGTCGGGGTGGCGGTCCTCCCGCTGAACGCCCCGGTCGAGATCGAGCTGATCGCCGAGATCGCCGACTAACCCGTGCCACGCCACCACACCGAACCGGTGCGATCCGCGTATTCATCCGCACCGAACTGGTGCGATCCGCGGATTCACCCGGATGAGCTGGCGGCCGGGGTGCCCGGGCGGCGAACCGGTGCGGTCCCCGGATTCACCCCGCACCTGACCGCCACGATCCCGGGGGTCTATCACTAAGGTGAGCGAACCCCGGTTCCATCACCACCGGTGGTGATGGAACCCCGGTTTCACCACCACTCGAGCTGAGTGAACCGCGGATCGCCGCTATTGCGCCTCGCATCACCTCGACTAGCTAACCTTGCTAAATCCGGATATTTCATTATTCGTGGGAGAAGAGGCCGTGATACCGCTTCCCGCAGGGTTCGCTGCGCGGGCTCGTGACGTCCGGGTTCCGGTGCCCGCGCGTGACGCCGCGACCGTCATGCTCGTGCGGCAGGAGGCTGGCGACCTTGAGGTGTACATGCTCCGGCGGACGCCTTCCATGGCCTTCGCGCCGGGTGCCTACGTGTTCCCCGGCGGATCGGTGGACGAGCGTGATGCCAGTCCCGACGTCGCCTGGGCCGGTCCGGACGCGACGGAACTCGGCAGGGTGCTGAGTGCCCCGCCGGAACTTGCCCGTGCGCTCGCCTGCGCGGCCGTCAGGGAAACGTTCGAGGAATCTGGCGTGCTGCTCGCAGGCCCTTCCGCAGGCACGGTGCTGTCGGATACGTGCACGGACGACTGGGAGGAGGACAGGCTGGCGCTGCTTGCCCGGTCGCTCTCCCTCGCCGAGCTGCTCGGCCGCCGCGGGCTGGTGCTCCGAGCCGACCTGCTCAGGCCGTGGGCGCGCTGGATCACCCCGGAAATCGAGGAGCGCCGTTACGACACCAGGTTCTTCGCCGCCATGCTGCCGGCCGGCCAGCGCACCAGGGCCGTGGGCGGCGAGGCCGACAAGGTCGCCTGGCTACGCCCCGGCGCCGCGCTCGACGCGGCGCGAGCCGGCGAGATCTCGCTGCTGCCGCCCACAGCGGTAACTCTCGGTGAGCTTAACGCCTTCGGCTCGGTGCCCGGCGTCCTGACGGCGAGGCGGCAGCTGGTGCCATGGCAGCCTGAGGTCACCCTGGTAGACGGCGACGCGTGGCTGACCCTGCCGGAAGGAGTGGCGTACCCGCTATGACAATCGACGGCTCAGGTACCGAGCGTGCCCGCTGCGTGCTCGCCCCGAATGCCTCCCCGATGACGCTGGACGGCACCAACACGTGGGTGATCGCGGAGCCGGGCTCGGAGTCGGCCATCGTGGTGGATCCAGGCCCCGACGACGAGGCGCACCTGCGCCGGGTGGCTGCCGGGGTGTCCGCGGCCGGCCGCCGGGTGGAGCAGATCCTGCTCACGCACCGGCACGCCGACCATTCGGGCGGAGCCCGGCGGCTGGCGGAGCTGACCGGCGCTCCTGTCCGCGCCTCCGATCCCGCGTTCCGGCTTGGCGATGAGGGTCTCGGCGCCGGGGACGTAGTGACGGCAGGCGGCTGCGAGCTGCGCGTCGTCGGCACGCCCGGCCACTCTGGCGACTCGCTCTGCTTCCTGCTTGCCTCGGACGGTGCGGTCCTCACCGGCGACACCGTGCTCGGCCGCGGCACCACGGTCATCGCGGGCGACGGCGGCAGCCTTGGCGATTACCTGCGCTCACTGGACCGGCTCAGGGCGCTCGCGGACGAGACCGGGCTGCGCGTGCTGCTGCCAGGGCACGGCCCCCTGCTCGACGACGCGGCAGGCGCGCTCGACTATTACATCTCCCACCGCAGGGAGAGGCTCGCCGAAGTGCGGGAGGCCCTTACCGCGGGCGACCGGACCCCCGCCGAGATCGTGGCACGCGTCTACGCGGACACCGACCGCAGGCTGTGGCCGTTCGCCGAGTGGTCGGTCCGCGCGCAGCTGGCATACCTAGCCGAGCAAGGCGACCTCCCGCCCGGCGTAACGGTGTAGGGCACCTCTCCTGCCTCAGGGGGGCTCGGGAGGTCAGCGGGCGCGTCTGCGGAGTCTGTCGGGCTCTATCAGCACCACGGACTTGGCCGAGATGTGCAGCCAGCCCCTGGCCGCGAAGTCGGCGAGGGCCTTGTTGACCGTCTCCCTCGATGCTCCGACGAGCTGGGCGAGTTCCTCCTGGGTGAGATCGTGGTGCACATGCAGGCCGTCCGCCTGCTGCTGGCCGAACCTGTCCGCCAGGTCGAGCAGGGCCTTCGCCACCCGGCCGGGGACGTCCGTGAACACGAGATCAGCCATGACGTCGTTGGTGCGGCGCAGTCGCTGCGCCAGGGCGCGCAGCAGGTGCATGGCGACCCCCGGACGGCCGGTGAGCCACGGCCTCAGGGCGTCATGCGCGAGCGCCGCGAGACGCGCGTCAGTGACGGCGCTCGCGCTTGACGTCCGTGGCCGAGGGTCGAACAGCGAGAGCTCGCCAAACATCTCGCCAGGACCGAGCACGCTGAGCAGGTTCTCCCTGCCGTCGGGCGCCGCGCGGGTCAGCTTGATCTTGCCGTCAAGGACGACGTAGAGGCACTCCCCATCGTCGCCCTCTCCGAAGAGCCGGTCTCCGCGGGCCAGCCTGACCTCCGCCACCTTCTGGCGCAGTGCGCGCGCGCCCTCCTCATCGAGAGCCTCGAACAACGGTGCCCGGCTGAGCACGGTCTGCTCGGCGTCGTTCACCGGCTTCCTCCTTGCCTACCAACCATAGTGTGACGCATCCCGCTGGATCCGTCGCGTGGGGGATCTTGCGGCCTGCCCAGCGGACCGGTCCGAATGTACGCGCCGATGCGCAGTTCAAAAATATCCATTACTATCCGTCGTTTATTAGTTACGCTTCGTGTCAACAATGAACGGGGGCGGGCGAGTGGCGCAGCGAGGCCGGCCGGGGAGGCCACGGGGTGACAAGATGCGCAGGATAAAGGGTGCCACGGCAGGCCGTGTCCTTGCATGCGGGCTGCTTGTCGTGCTCGAGCTGACACCGGCGCCGCAGCGCTGGGTGCTCAGCGGCGATCCGGCTCCGCCAAGCGCGGCGGACGTAGCTGCGGCCGCAGGCCAGGTCAGTGCGCGTTCCGCCGCCCTCGACCGCGCGCAGCTGCAGGTGGCCGCGGCGAACGCGAAGCTAGCCGGCCTGGAGGGCCAGGCCGAGCTGCTCATCGAGCGCTACGACCAGACTGTCGTCGCGATGAACGAGGCCGCCGTGGCCTACCGGGCCGCGCTCGCGCGGCTTGCCGCGGCGGAGCGGGCGCAGGCGGCCAGCCACCAGCAGGTGATCCAGCTGGCAACGCAGGAGTACCAGACGGGCGGCGGGTTCGGCGCGATGACGTCGATGCTCGGCGACGCCGCCGGTCCGCAGGCATTCCTTGACAAGATCGGCCTCGAGCAGGTGTTCGCCGGGCGCCGCACAGACACCCTGGCAGGAAATCAGGCCGCGAGCCTGATCGCCGGGGTGTTCCGCGCGCAGGCGCGCGATGCCCTTTATGCGGAGAAGGCGGATGTGAGCCGCGCGGCGGCGCTCAAGGTTGCCGTCCAGGCCGCGGTGGCTCGCCAGCTTGCCGCGGTCCGCACGGCCCAGGCGACCAGAGGTCAGCTGGCTACCCAGCTGTCCCAGGCCCAGGCGCACGAGACCGCTGTCGAGCAGGCCCGGCAGGCGGCACTGGCCGCGCAGGCCGCACGAGCGGCGCAGGCCGCACGAGCCGCGCAGGCCGCACAAGCCGCACAGGCAGCCCAGGCCGCGCAAGCGGCACAGGCAGCCCAGGCGCCGGCTAGCCCTGCCAGCGCCGATTCTGCCGCGTCCGGCGGATCCGTCCCCGCCTGGGCCTGGGGATCCGGTGCGAGTGCCAGCCAGGGCGACATCGCCGCTAACTGGGCGCTCGGGCAGATGGGCAAGCCCTACGTGTGGGGCGGAGCCGGGCCTGACTCCTTCGACTGTTCGGGGCTGACGATGCGTGCCTGGGAGCAGGCGGGCATCCAGCTTGACCACTGGACAGGAACGCAGTGGACCTCGGGGCCGCACATACCCACCGGTCAGCTACGCCGCGGTGACCTGGTGTTCTTTGCCAACGACACATCGGACCCGAGCACCATTCACCACGTGGGGATGTACATCGGAAACTCGATGATGGTAGACGCGCCGTATACGGGGGTGAATGTGCGGATCGACACCATCTACGAGCCGGGCCTGATCGGCGCGACCCGCCCAGCCTGACGGCCGCCGCTCGTTGTTTAAGATCCCAGCTGTCAGGCCGGCGGATCCTCTCCGGTAAGCCCGTCTACCGACTCCCGGATGAGGTCGGCATGGCCGACGTGCCGCGCGTACTCCTCGATCAGGTCGATCAGGGTACGCCGCAGGCTGGGTGCCCGGCCGTCGGGCCAGCCGCGCCGGGCCAGCCGCCCCAGGCCGCCGTCGGCCAGCGCCTCCGCGACCGCGGAGCGGGAGCGGGCCGCCGCGTCCTGCCAGAGCGCCATGAGCTGATCGGGGGTGTCCCCGGCGGTCGAGTGCCATTCCCAGTCGGGGTCGGCGTCCCAGTCCACCGTGTCCCACGGGGGCCGCGGGTCCCGCCCGTGCAGCCGCCCGGAGAAGTAGTCGTCCTCGACGAGGGCCAGGTGCTTGAGCAGCCCGCCCAGGGTGATCGACGAGGCGCCGACCGTCGCCCTCATGCCGGCCGCATCGAGTCCCCCGCACTTCCACGCCAGGGTCGCGCGCTGGCGCTCCAGGGAACCAAGGAGGGTGGCGGTCTCGTCGCCCGCGGCAGGAGGTTCCGGGCGGCCCCGCTCGGATAGGTAGATCATGGGCAGTGAGGCTACCGGCGGTCCACCCACCAGGAACAATCCGGCGAACTCGCAGGAGTGGCAGATCGCCGGGAAAGCTCCCGCGCCAGGAAATTTCGCCAGGAGCGCTGCCCTTCCCCGGACCTGCCGTTTCCGCGGGAGTGTCACTCTTCCGCGGGCCGTCACTCGCTGCGGAGACTGCCGCCCCTCCCGGGCGTGCCGCTCTCCCCCAAGACCCCCCGCGAGGGCATGGCCTGGGGGGACGACCCCCCAAGACCCCCCGCCGGGACATCCCGTTCGGCATCCTGGTGTTGTTCTTTAACGTGCTCCCCGTGGTCAGTGGCCGGTTTGCCTGGCACGCTCGCGCGACTTCTCGATCTCGGCCTCGGCCGCCGCGCGGCCGGCCCAGGTGGCGCCCTCGACCGACTTGCCGGGCTCGATGGCCTTGTAGACCTCGAAGAAGTGCTGGATCTCCAGGCGGTCGAATTCCGATACGTCCTGAATGTCGCGAAGGTGCCGCATTCGCGGGTCTGTCGCGGGCACGCAGAGCACCTTGTCGTCGCCGCCTTTTTCGTCACGCATCCGGAACATTCCGATTGCCCTGGAGTGGATCAGGCAGCCGGGGAAGGTCGGTTCCTCGAGTATGACGAGCGCGTCGAGCGGATCGCCGTCCTCGCCGAGCGTACCTTCGACAAAGCCGTAGTCAGCTGGGTAACGGGTCGAAGTGAACAACATTCTGTCCAGCCGGATCCTGCCTGTCGCATGGTCCATCTCATACTTGTTCCGCTGGCCTTTCGGGATCTCGATGACCACGTCGAATTCCACGATGTCGCCCCCAGCTGATTAACTCTGTTGTCCGGACACTTACCAGGATCCAGCATCTCGCGAGGGGACAGGTGATGGTGCGCCGTACCCGGATCACGGTCCTGGTCACGCTTGCCCTGCTCAACGCCTTCACCATCGCCGCGGCCGCGGCCGTCGCCGCCATGCTGCCCGGCCGCCTTGCCCTGGTGCAACCCGCCAGGGTCGTGCTGCCAGCGACGGTGCACCCGGCTCCGGTGCTCGCGGCCGGCGGCCTCTCCGGACCGCTCCCCGCGGGGCGCAGCCTCGGCAGCCGGCTGTCCGCGCTGCTCGCGTCGGGCGTGCTCGGATCGTCCGTCGGGGCTGTCGTCGCGGATCCGCTGTCCGGCCAGGTGCTGTTCTCCGCCGCGGGCTCCGCCCCGTCCGCCCCCGCGTCCACGGCGAAGCTGGCAACCGCGGTGGCGGCGCTTGCCGCGGAAGGCCCGGGGGCGCGCTTCACCACGCGCGTCGTCCAGGGCGGCGCGCCGGGACAGATCGTGCTTGTCGGCGGCGGCGATCCGACGCTTACCGCCAGCGCCCCGCCGCGGTCCGACTATCCGCAGCCCGCCACGCTCGCGGCCCTCGCCGCGCAGACCGCCCGCGCGCTCACGGCCGAGCACAGGAGCGCCGTCCAGCTGAGCTATGACACGTCGCTGTTCACCGGCCCCGCACTGGCGCCTGGCTGGACCATGGACTACGTGACGACAGGCAACGTCACCCCGATCACATCCCTCGAAGTCGACCAGGGCAGGCTGACGGCAAGCGGCAAGCCAGAAGACGCGGATGACCCGGACAACTTCCTGCCACGTTCGCTGACTCCCGCGGCCGATGCGGCCCGGGTTTTCGCGACCCTGCTCGCGCGCCGCGGCATCCGCGTCGCGCGCCGCGTCAGCGCCGGGACGGCGCCCTCTCAGGCGGTCGCCGTGGCCAGCGTCAGCTCGCCGCCGCTGTCCTCTGTCGTGCAGTGGATGCTCTCGGAGAGCAACAACGTGATCGCCGAGAACCTGGCGAGGCAGGTCGCGCTCGCGGCAGGGGCGCCCGCCTCGTTCAGCGGTGCGGCAGCGGCGACACAGGAGGTACTTCGGCGAGCGGGCGCCGCAGGCGGGATTCACCTCGTGGACGGCAGCGGGCTGTCCCCCGACGACCGGATCTCGCCGGACGCGCTTGTGGGCCTGGTCCGCCTCGCCGCGTCCACCGGTCACCCGGGCCTGCGCCCTGCCATCACAGGGATGCCGGTGGCGGGCTTCTCCGGGACCCTCGCCGCCGGGCAGAGCGTGTTCGGCGGCCTCGGCGCGTATGCCCCTGGCGTCGTCCGGGCCAAGACCGGCAACCTGGACACCGTCGTCACCATGGCCGGCCTGGCCGATGACAGGGATGGGCGGCTTCTCGCCTTCGCGTTCATGGCAGGCCGGGTGCCAGCCGGCGACCTCCAGGCGGCGGCGACTGTCATCGTCCGGCTAGCCGCCACTGTCGCCAGCTGCGGCTGCCGCTGACCGCGCGACTAGCGGCGGGCACGTACGGTGGGGGGGTGAGCAGCCGGCAGATGATTGATTGGAACGTGGCGATCGCCACGGGCGTCCGGTGGGCGCGGCCAGGCCCTTCGGTGAACCTGGCCGAGGCCAGGCGGACCGTCGCGGAGCTCCGTGAGCTCGCGGCCACCGTCCAGGGACCCGTCCGCGAGGTCACCGGCCTGACCGCGCCCGATGCACCTGGCCGCGTAGCCGTGGTGGACAGGCCAGGATGGATCCGGGCCAACGTGGACGGATTCCGCATCGTGCTCGACCCCCTGGTCGAGCAGCTGCAGCAGCGTAGCGGCGGTGCGCAGGCGTCAGGCTCGGTGATCGGCACCGTCGGTTCCCGGGTGACCGGCATGCAGGCGGGGCTGATCCTGGCCTATCTCGCTGGCCGCGTGCTGGGCCAGTATGAGCTCTTCCTGCCGCCCGACCCGGACGGCAGCGCGCCGACCGGACGGCTCACCCTCGTCGCCCCGAACATCGTCATGGTCGAGCGCGAGCTCGGTGTCGACCCGAGCGACTTCCGGCGCTGGGTGTGCCTGCACGAGGAGACCCACAGGACGCAGTTCACCGCGGTGCCCTGGCTGCGCGGGTACGTGCAGCAGCAGATGACCGAGTTCCTTCTCGCCTCCGACCTCGACCCCGCCACTATCCTCGACAGGCTCCGCTCCGCGGCGGACGCCGTGGCCGGCGCGGTACGCGGTGGCGACAACGGCTCGGAGAGCCTGATCGAGGCCATCCAGACGCCGCGGCAGCGGGAGATCCTTGACCGGCTCACCGCCGTGATGACCCTTGTCGAGGGCCACGGCGACTACGTGATGGACGCGGTGGGGCCGCAGGTAGTGCCTTCTGTCGCCGAGATCAGGGCACGGTTCAACGCCCGCAGGAAGACGGCGGGCCGGATGGAGCAGACGATCAGGCGGATCCTCGGGATCGACCTCAAGATGAAGCAGTACGCCGAGGGGGCGCGCTTCGTCCGTACGGTGGTGGACGAGGTGGGGATGACCGGTTTCAACAAGGTCTGGGCGTCCCCGCAGACGCTGCCAGCCAGGGGCGAGATAAGCGATCCCCGCCGGTGGCTCGACCGGGTGGCCCGGCCGGGCGGCGAGAACGGCGCCAGCCGCGCTGATCGCGCTCACGCGGACGGTTCGAACCACGCGGACGGCCCGATGAACGGCACCGCGGCAGGCGGCTAGCCACCGTGGGCCCTGCTCCGGCGGTCGCCGAGGTCCGCGGGGCGGTTCGCGGCTGCCTGGATGACCTCGGCCCTGGCGACCTGGTGCTCGCCGCGTGCTCGGGTGGCGCCGATTCGCTGGCGCTCGCGTCGGCGCTCGCGTTCACGGCCCCGCGTCGCGGCCTGCGGGCCGGCGGCGTCACCGTGGATCACGGGCTGCAGCCGGGCTCGGCGCTCCGCGCCGCCGGCGTCGCCAGCCTGCTGGCGCGGCTTGGCCTGGCCCCGGTCGAGTGCGCGACCGTAGAAGTCCGCGGGCGCGGCGGCCCGGAGGGCGCGGCGCGGACGGCCAGGTACGCGGCGCTCGGCGAGGTGGCTCGCCGCAGTGGCGCTGTCGCGGTCCTGCTCGGGCACACCCTCGACGACCAGGCGGAGACCGTCCTGCTCGGGCTGGCCCGCGGATCGGGCGCCCGGTCGCTTGCCGGGATGGCCGCCCGCAACGGATGCTACCGCCGCCCGCTGCTCGGCGTCGGCAGGGCCACCACGCGCGCGGCCTGCCGGGCGCTCGGCCTCGAGCCGTGGGATGACCCGCACAATGCCGATCCCGCCTATGCCCGCGTCCGGGTCCGCCACCAGGCGCTGCCCGCACTCGAAGCCGCGCTCGGCCCCGGCGTCGCCCAGGCACTCGCCCGCACGGCGAGCCTGCTCCGCGCGGATGCGGAGGCACTGGACGCGCTCGCTCATGAGGAAGCCGAACGGGTACGCGATGGCGGTGATTCGCTGCCTGCGGACTCACTCGCCGCGCTCCCTGACGCGATAAGGACGCGGGTGCTAAGGGACGCCGCTGTCGCGGCGGGCTGCCCGGCCGGGGCGCTCGCGTCGTCGCATGTCGGGCATCTCGACGCGCTGGTGACCCGCTGGCGCGGGCAGGGGGGGGTTGACCTGCCAGGGGGCATCCGGGCTTTGCGCAGATGTGGGAAGCTGCTCTTCGTCCGTGAGCCAGCGGAACCGGAGGGCGCGAGTGGACGCGAGTGACATGGGAACCGACCTTAAGGAAGTCCTGGTCACCCCGGAGCGGCTGCAAGAGCGTGTTGCGCAGCTCGCGGGTCAGATAGATGCCGATTACGCCGGCCGCGAACTACTCCTCGTGGGGGTGCTCAAGGGCGCGGTCATGGTCATGGCCGACCTGGCCCGCGCGATGCACCTGACGGTGCAGATGGACTGGATGGCCGTGTCGTCGTATGGCTCGGGCACGAAATCGTCTGGCGTGGTGCGCATACTCAAGGATCTCGATGTCGACATCACCGGGCGGCATGTGCTTGTCGTGGAGGACATTGTTGATTCTGGCCTGACGCTGTCCTGGCTGGTGGGTAACCTGCGGTCACGCGGGCCTGCGTCGGTGGCCGTATGCGTGATGCTCCGCAAGCCCGCGGCGGCGCGGATGGATGTAGAGGTCACCTACACGGGGTTCGACATCGCCGATGAGTTCGTCATCGGTTACGGCCTCGACTATGACGAGCGGTACCGCAACCTGCCCTTCATCGGTACCCTCGCCCCGCATGTATACGGAGGGGTTCCATGGGCCGAAGGCCGTCCCCCGGGGCCAGTACAGGGCGGGAACACAATCTGAGATGAGAAGCGTTGACCTGCCAGGGCTCCGGCTCGGCGACATCGCGCGGGTGCCGCCGGTGTGCCGGTGGTCCCCGGTCCGGTGTACCGTCAGATATCCGCGCACCATAACCGGGACAAGAAGGAAGCTGGACATGGGCGCTGCGGCACAAGGCTGTCCCGCCGGGGGTCGGCGGGATGTGATGGTGGTCAGGAGGGATCGGCCCCGAGCCGGCGGGGTTGTTCATCAATGGATCTGAAGCGCTACTTCCGCGGGCCGTTGCTGCTGATTGTGGTCGCGGCGCTGCTGCTCATTGTCGTGCTGGAATACGCGAATGCCGGCGGCTCGTACAAGCAGACCGATACCTCGCAGGTGGTCTCGCTCATCGAGAAGGGCCAGGTCTCGAGCGCCCAGATCACCGACAAGGATCAGACGATCCAGATCACCACTGACAGCGGTACGAAGTACGAGGCGTCCTGGGTCTCCGGCCAGGGTCTGCAGCTGCAGCAGGAGCTCCAGCGCCAGTTCAACGCCGGCAAGCTGAAGAGCTACACCGTCCAGGTCCCCAGGGGCAGCACGCTCCTGTCGCTGCTCGTCGGGATCCTTCCTTATGCGCTGATTTTCCTGTTCCTGTTCTTCCTGCTGAACCAGATGCAGGGCGGCGGCTCGCGGGTGATGAACTTTGGCAAGTCCCGGGCCAAGCTGATCACCAAGGACACGCCGAAGACGACGTTCGCCGACGTCGCTGGCGCCGACGAGGCGATCGAGGAACTCCAGGAGATCAAGGAATTCCTGCAGAACCCCGCCAAATTCCAGGCGATCGGCGCGAAGATCCCTAAGGGCGTGCTGCTCTACGGGCCGCCGGGCACGGGCAAGACGCTGCTCGCCCGCGCGGTCGCCGGAGAAGCCGGGGTTCCCTTTTACTCGATCTCTGGGTCGGACTTCGTCGAGATGTTCGTCGGGGTAGGCGCCTCGCGCGTGCGCGACCTCTTCGAGCAGGCCAAGGCGAACGCGCCCGCGATCGTCTTCGTCGACGAGATCGACGCGGTGGGACGGCACAGGGGAGCCGGTCTGGGCGGTGGTCACGACGAGCGTGAGCAGACGCTCAACCAGATGCTCGTCGAGCTTGATGGCTTCGATGTCAAGGGCGGGGTCATCGTGATCGCGGCCACCAACCGCCCCGACATCCTCGACCCCGCGCTGCTTCGGCCCGGCCGGTTTGACCGCCAGATCGTGGTGGCCCAGCCGGACCTGAACGGGCGCAAGGGAATCCTGCGGGTGCACGCGCGCGGCAAGCCGTTCGCCCCCGACGTAGACCTTGACATCATCGCGCGCCGTACCCCTGGGTTCACCGGTGCCGACCTGGCCAACGTGATCAATGAGGGGGCGCTGCTCACCGCGCGGGGGAATGGCAGGCAGATCTCGATGACCGCGCTCGAGGAGGCTATCGACCGGGTGATGGCGGGCCCAGAGCGCAAGAGCGTACTGCTCTCGGAGCGGGAGCGGAAGCTCATCGCCTACCACGAGGGCGGCCACGCGCTCGTGGGGCATGCCCTGCCGAATGCCGACCCCGTGCACAAGCTGACGATCATCCCCCGCGGGCGGGCGCTCGGGTACACGACCGCGCTGCCAACCGAGGACAAGTTCCTCGTCACCCGTGCCGAGATGATGGATCAGCTGGCCATGCTGCTCGGCGGGCGGACCGCGGAGGAGCTCGTGTTCCACGAGCCGACCACCGGCGCGGCGAACGACATCGAGAAGGCCACGTCGATCGCGCGCGGCATGGTCACCGAGTACGGGATGAGCGAGCGTCTCGGCGCGCGCAAGTTCGGCAGCGGTGACGCTGAGCCGTTCCTCGGCAGGGACATGGGGCACAGCAGGGATTACTCAGAGGAGATCGCCTCGTCGATCGACGAGGAGGTCAGGCGCCTCATCGAGTCCTCGCACGACGAGGCATGGGAGATTCTCGTCGAGTACCGCGACGTGCTCGACCATCTCGTGCTGCAGTTGATGGACAAGGAGACCCTGTCCAGGGCCGAGCTCATGAAGATCTTCGAGCCAATTCAGAAGCGGCCCGTCCGCGGCTCCTACACCGGCTACGGCAAGCGGATTCCCTCCGACCGGCCGCCTGTGCTGACGCCGAAGGAGCTTGCGCTCACCGCTGCCTCCCCGGGCGGCGACGTCGCGGTGCAGGGCAACGGCCAGGCGTCCGCGTCGATGATGATGCCGTCGCCCCTGCCTTCCGCGCCCGGCCTTGGACCGGCGCCCGAGCCCGGCTTCCCGCCTGAGCTTGGCTATTCACCCGAGCCCGGCTATTCGCCTGGATCGGTTACCCCTCCTCCTGGCACGAATGGGCCAGGCGAGGCCGGGTGACGCTAGCTTGGTCCACCGGTTGATGAGCGATGATGTGCTGCCGGAGATCGACTTTCCGCGTGTCGAGCGTGCCGTGCGGGAGATCCTGCTCGCCATCGGCGAGGATCCGGACAGGGACGGGCTCCGTGAAACGCCCGCCCGGGTGGCACGTGCCTACGCCGAGCAGTTCGCCGGGTTGCGGCAGCGCCCGCAGGACGTCCTCACCACGGTGTTTGATGCCGACCACGACGAGATGGTCCTGGTGCGGGACATCGAGGTCTACGGGACGTGTGAGCATCACCTGGTGCCATTCTTTGGCGTGGCGCACATCGGCTACATACCAAACGAGAAGGGCCAGATCACCGGGCTCTCCAAGCTGGCCAGGCTGATCGATGTATACGCCAGGCGTCCCCAGGTCCAGGAGCGGATGACCAGCCAGATCGCGGATGCGCTTGTGAACGTTCTCCAGCCGCGAGGCGTTATCGTGGTCATCGAGGCCGAGCACTTGTGCATGACCATGCGGGGGGTCCGCAAGCCAGGAGCCAAGACCCTCACCTCGGCGGTCCGGGGCGACTTCCGGGATCGTGACCGTACGCGCGCGGAGGCCATGAGCCTGCTGTTCGGTCGGCGCTGAGGGCGCGCACGCTATCGCCGGGGATAGATTGCGCTTCCCCTAGATAGCCGGATCGATCCCGTTCGACGTCTTACTTTCTGGGCAGTCTGCCGTCGCATGCAAAATCGCCGCCCCTGACGGGGCCACCTGACGGGGCCTACGGGCCTACCCTGGAGCGTTCGTTGTTTCCACCGGAAACCTTGCCCTCTTACCCTAGGTTTGAGCACACCAGGCGTCGGGCGATGACTACGCTGATGCCCCGTGACCCGGGGCCTGACTCAGATCGCTGAGATGAGCGAGCGCAACGAAGCCGGATCCGCCATCCCCGCACCCGCTGGCGGTGCGCCCGATGGCTCAGTAGCCGACGGCTCGGTAGCCAAGGGCGGGGAGCAGCATGTCACGCGGTTGCCCGATCGCAGGAACCAGCGGAGCTGGGTACCGACCACAGCTGGCTGGCTCTGCCTGCTGATCGGCGTCTCCGACATCATCGGGGCACTCAGGCCCGAGTTGCACCAGAAGCTGCACAGGATCAATGCCTTCGTTCCCGGCACGCTCACGAACGTCACGCGCGCCGCGGACGTCATCACCGGGCTGATGCTGCTGATGCTCTCGCACGCGCTGCGCCGGCGAAAGCGCCGGGCGTGGCAGGCGGTCATCGTGCTGATCTCCGTCAGCATCGGGTTCCACCTCGTGCACCCGGCGCACATCCCCGTGGCCGTGGTGGCCGGGCTGCTGCTCGCGGCACTGCTTTACTTCCGTGACGAGTTCTACGCTGTCGGTGACCCGGTGACCCGGTGGCGGGCGCTCTGGGTCTTCGCCGCGCTGGCCGTGGCCGATGTGGCGATCGGCCTCGGCTACCTCCTGCTGACCCCCAGCCTCGCCGAGGACTACTCGCTCATGCCGCGGGTCCAGCAGGTGATCTACGGGCTTGTCGGCGTATCCGGTCCTATCCGGTTCGCCCCGGAGGGCAGGATCGACTCGTTCGACCTGCTGACCAGCGCGCTCGGCCTGTTCACCCTGATCACCACCGTGTACCTGTTCCTGCGCCCGGCGGAGCCCACGTCCCGGCTGGGCGTCAAGGACGCCGGGCACATCAGGGAGCTGCTACACAAGTACGGCGACAGGGACTCGCTCGGCTACTTCGCGCTGCGCGACGACAAGAGCGTCATCTGGTCACCGACGGGCAAGTCCTGCGTCTGTTACCGCGTGGTGTCCGGCGTGATGCTGGCAAGTGCCGATCCGATCGGTGACCCTGAGGCGTGGCCTGGGGCGATCCACGCGTTCCTGGACGAGGCGATGCGGCGCGCCTGGGTGCCCGCGGTCATGGGATGCAGCGAGCTCGGCGCGGAGATCTGGTGCCGCGAGGGCGAGCTGACGGCACTCGAGCTCGGCGACGAGGCCATCGTGAACGTGGCCGACTTCAGTCTCTCGGGGCGCTCGATGCGGAATGTGCGGCAGATGGTGTCGCGGGTGGCGAGGCACGGCTACGTGGCGCAGGTCCGCCGGGTGAAGGACATTCCCCGCGAGGAAATCGAGAACATGATCCGGCGTGCCGGGTCATGGCGAGGCGGTGGGACCGAGCGGGGCTTTTCCATGGCGCTCGGTCGCGTCGGAGGGTGCGAGGACGACGGATGTGTGGTCGCGACCGCGACAGAGGACGGCGTGCTCCGCGCGCTCCTGCACTTCGTCCCGTGGGGGAGCGACGGGCTCTCGCTCGACCTGATGCGGCGGGACAAGGCATCGCAGCCCGGGCTGAACGATTTCCTGATCGTCGAGACCATCAAGGCGGCGTCGTCGCTCGGGGTCAAGCGCGTCTCGCTCAACTTCGCCGTGTTCAGGTCCGCGCTCGAACGCGGCGAGCGGATCGGGGCGGGCCCGGTGCTCCGCGCGTGGCGGGGGCTCCTGGTGTTCGCGTCCAAGTGGTTCCAGATCGAGTCGCTGTACAAGTTCAACGCCAAGTTCACACCCGTATGGGAGCCGAGGTTCTTCGTATTCCCTGGCACGAGGGACGCGCCGAGGATCGCGCTCGCCGCGCTTGAAGCGGAAGCGTTCCTCGTCTGGCCCCGGCTGGAGCTGCGCAGGATCGCGCGCAGGCTCGGCCTCGGCAAGGTGCGGCGGCGGCTGCGGAGCGCGGTACGCAGGGGAATGCGCACGGCGTAGGGGTCCCGTGGGTACCCATGGTGAATGCGCGGGTGCTCATGGTGAATGCACCGCGAGCCTGGCAGTCCTATTGCCGTGCGCTTTCCGGCCCCGCATAAGGTGGCGCTCATGACGAGCGACATCTCGGCAGGTCTTGCGGGGGGCGCTGGGGGGCGCGAAGCGTCATCACCCGGGGCAGGCGCTGGGGCGGCTGTGCCTGAAGAGGCCAGGCTGCCTGGGCTGCCCGCACCGGACCGCTGTCTGGTCATGGGCGTCGTCAACGTCACACCGGATTCATTCTCCGACGGCGGCGCCTGGTACGGGGCTGAAGCCGCGATCAGTCATGGCCTGGAGCTCGCCGCCCAGGGCGCTGACATCGTCGATGTGGGCGGCGAGTCCACCCGCCCCGGTGCGCAGCGGATCTCGGCAGAGGAAGAGCTTCGCAGGGTCGGCCCCGTCATCATCGCGCTCGTCCGGGCCGGCGTGCCGGTCAGCATCGATACCATGCGGGCACAGGTGGCGGATTTCGCGCTGGAGGCAGGTGCTCGCCTGGTGAATGACGTGAGCGGTGGCCTGGCCGACCCGCAGATGCCGCGGCTGGTCGCCAAGGCAGGAGTGCCCTATGTCGTCATGCACTGGCGCGGCCATAGCCATGACATGATGCGCCGGGCGGTCTACGAGGACGTGGTTCGTGAGGTCCGCGATGAACTGCGGCGCCGGGTGGACACGGTAGTCGGCGAGGGCGTCGATCCGTCCCTGATCGTCCTCGACCCCGGCCTCGGCTTCGCCAAGCGCCCGGAGCACAACTGGTCGCTGCTCACCCGGCTCGGAGATATTGGCCGCCTCGGCGGCAGCGGGCCTGCCTTCCCTGTCCTCGTCGGGGCATCGCGCAAGGGTTTTCTCGGCAAGCTGCTGGCGGCGCCCGACGGCACGCTCAGGTCGATGCGCGGCCGGGATGGCGCGACGGTCGCCGTGACCGGGCTTGCCGCGGTGGCGGGGGCGTGGTGCGTACGAGTCCACGAGGTCCCGCCAAACGCGGACGCCGTGCGGGTCGCGGCCGCATGGCGCCGCGGCGGCGGCCAATTGACAGGGAGCGGCGGGCAGGAGGGATGAGCCTCGACCGGATCTCGGTGCACGGCCTGCGGGTGAGGGGATTCCACGGCGTCCTCGCAAGCGAGCGCAGGGCCGGCCAGGACTTCGTCGTCGATGCTGTCCTTGGCCTGGACACTCGCGCGGCCGCCGAAGCGGACGATCTATCACGTACCGTCGACTACGGCGCGCTGTGCGGGCGGCTGGCCGCGATCGTTGGCGGGGCACCCGTCCGGCTGATCGAGACGCTTGCGGAGCGGCTCGCGGCGGCGTGCCTGGCCGAGCCGGACGTACGGGAGGTGGAGATCACCGTACACAAGCCGCATGCGCCGTTGCCCCAGGCATTCCATGACGTTGCGGTGACCATCCAGCGGAGGCGCAGGTGACGGCGCTTCGGTCGGCCTCGCGGCCGCGCCGCGTGGTTCTCGCGCTCGGCAGCAACCTCGGGGACCGGCTGGACAACCTGCAGGGCGCACTCGACGCCCTCCTCGACAGCCCTGGGCTGAGCTTCCTCGCGGTCTCCCCGGTATACGAGACCACGCCAGTCGGCGGCCCGGACCAGCCGGACTACCTCAATGCCGTGCTCGTGGCGGAGACATCGCTGTCGGCTCGCACGATCCTCGAGCGCGCGCAGGGAGTCGAGGACGTGTTCCAGCGCACCAGGGAGGAGACCTGGGGGCCGCGCACGCTCGACGTCGACGTCATCGTCTACGGCGACGAAGTGAGTGACGACCCTGAGCTGATCCTGCCGCATCCGCGTGCGCACGAGCGAGCGTTCGTGCTCGCGCCGTGGCACGACGTGGACCCGTCAGCAGAGATTCCCGGGCGGGGGCGCGTTGCCGAGCTGCTCGCCGTGGCCGGCCCGTACGGCGTCCGGCGCAGCGCCGACGCGGTCCTGCGGGCCCCCGCATGACCCCGACCCGGATCAGGGCGCTCCTCGCCGTGACCGTGGTGTGCGCGGCGGTGACCTGGCTGCTGCTCCGTCTCCTTTACCGCACGCTGCCTCCGCTGCCGTGGACTGGGGTGCCCGCGCTCGTCGTGCCCGCGGTGGCGGAGGCCTGGACAGGGCGCGGGCTGCGAGCGCGGATCCTCGGCCGTGCCGGGACCAGGCCTGTCGCGCCAATCGCCGTGGCCCGGATGGTTGTCCTGGCCAAGGCGAGCGCGCAGACGGCCGCCGTGATCGGCGGCCTGGCCGCGGGATTCGCCATATACCTGGCGGGTTCGCAGTCGGCGGCCATCCCCCGGAGTGACACGATCGTCGCCACGGCCACGTTCGCCGCCGCTGTTGTCCTGGCCGCCGCCGGGCTGTACCTGGAGTACTGCTGCCGCATCCCGAAGGGACCCGGCAGCGAATCCGGCCACCATGGCGAAGCCCGTTCGGGATATTGATCTCGGGTGATCAAGCCGAGGGCGGGTTCTTGCTGACTGGCGGAAAGGCGACCTGGACGGTAAGGCCGCCGTTTTCGTTCGGGCTTGCGGTCAGTGCCCCGTTGTGGGCCGCGGCGATGGACCGGACGACGGACAGGCCGAGTCCTGTGCCTTCTCCGCTCCCGGTGCGCCGCCCGCTGGGGCGACAGAAGGGCTCGAACAGCGCCGGGATGCTTTCTGCCGCCACGGCAGGTCCGGTGTTACACACGACGAGGCCGGCCGCCGCCGAGGTACAGACGCGAACCGTGCCGCCGGGGACGTTGTAGCGGATGGCGTTGAGCACCAGGTTGGTGACGAGCTGGGTGAGCAGGACCGTGTCCCCGGCCGCGGTCACCGGATGGAGGTCGAGATCGACGCGCAGTCCGGCGGCGGCGGCGGCCTGACGATGCCGTGCGGCGACATCCGCGACGACAGCGTCAAGGTCGACCGGCTCCTTGGTCGCGAGTCCGCGGTCGCTTCTCGCCAGCAGGAGCAGTCCGTCGATGATCTGCTCACTGCGCCGGTTGGCGGCCAGCAGGTCTTCCTGGATTTGCCCCATCTGATCGGCTCTCGCCCGTGGCAGCCTGATCTGAATCATCGCGCGCTGGATGGCCAGCGGCGTGCGCAGCTCATGGGAAGCATTCGCGATGAACCGCCGCTGGCTCTCGAATGCGTGATCGAGCCGGGTAAGCATGCTGTCGAAAGTGTCGGCCAGGTCCTTGAGCTCGTCGGCGGGCCCGTCGAGCGCGATGCGCTCGTGCAGGTTCTCCCAGGACAGCCGCCGCGCGGTCGACGTGATCCGGTGTAGTGGCCGCAGTGTACGGCCCGCTATCCACCAGCCGAGCAGCACGGCGATCACGACGGTAAGGACGAGGGCGATCACTGAGCTTGCCAGGAGCTGGTGCAGGGTCGTGCTGCGCAGGTTCGCGGAGAGATGCCTTAGCTGGCTGGGTGTCAGGGCGCTTGGGATGCCGGTAGCGGAGGTCTTTGGCAACTGGTACAGGGTGGCTGACGGGCGGGGCACGGCAGGCAGACCGGCCGGTATTGGTGTTCCAGGCGGTGCGGCACCGGGCGGGTCCGGTTTACCGGGAAGATCCATGGCCTGGCTCACGCTGACGGCGACCCCTTTGCCAAAGCTGCGTACGGCAAGGGTGTAGGTCACGCCGAGCAGCGCCGTGCCCGCGGCGAAGAACAGGCCCCCGTACAGGACCGTAAGGCGCGTGCGCACGGATCTCCGTGCCCACGGCCAGGCGGGACGGGCGCGCGCGGCGCCGGACGCCGGGGTAGCGACTGTGTGACGCATGACCATCTAAATCCGGTATCCGGCGCCGGCGACGGTCGCGATGACCGGGGGTTCACCGAGCTTGGCGCGCAGCTTGCTGATGGTGACGCGGACCGCGTTGGTGAACGGGTCGGCGTTCTCGTCCCAGGCGCGTTCCAGCAGTTCCTCCGCGCTGACCAGCGCACCGCCGGCGGCGATGAGCACTTCGAGTACGGCGAATTCCTTCAGCGACAGAGGGAGCAGCCGGCCGTCGCGGAAGGCCTGCCGCCTGGGTACGTCCACGACGATTCCTGCCCGCTCGATTACGGGCGGCCGCGGCCGCGCGACCCTGCGGCCCAGCGCCTGGATCCGGGCGACCAGCTCGGCGTACTCGAACGGCTTAGCGAGATAGTCGTCTGCGCCGAGGCCCAGTCCTTCCACCAGGTCCCGGACCTGGCCTGCCGCGGTCAGCATCAGGATCCGCGCGGCCGAGCCGGACTCCACCAGCTGGCGGCACACCTGGTCGCCGTGCACGCGGGGAAGGTCCCGGTCGAGCACGAGCACGTCATAGTCGTTCACGGCCAGCCGCTCGAGCGCGGCCTCGCCGTCGTGGACGACGTCGGCCGCCATCGCCTGCTGCCTCAGCCCGTCTGCGACCAACTCGGCCAGCATCGGCTCGTCCTCGGCTATCAGCACACGCATGCGGTTCCTCCCAGGGGCATCCCGTTCGGAATACCTGCCCTCTTTGTCTTATCGCGTCCGATGTTTCGGCGGCATAAGCGCCGCCCTGACGGGGGCGAAACGCTCGCACGGCGAATCTTGTGTCAACACGGACGGAGCCCGGCTCCGCAGGGAAAGGAGACGTGACATGAAACCGCCTCCGGCTGGCAGGACAGCCGGTATCACGCGGAGGAGGCTGTTCCGCTACTCGGCGGCCACCGCGGCATCGGTGATCAGCTCGTCCCTGCCGCCACGGGGAGTGGCCCGGGCCGAGCGCGGGGCCGGAACAACGCAGGGCAGCCAGGCGCAGCCCGCGCGCCTGTCGCTGCCCCCGCCAAGCGGGTCTCACCCGGTTGCCACCACATCCCTGCATCTTGTCGATGTCACCCGCACCGATCCATGGGTCCCGGGCGTTCGCGAGCTGATGATCCAGCTTTGGTATCCGACGCTGAAGACCGAGGGCGGGGCCGCCGCCTACATGCCGGAGGGAGCCGCGCGGCACTTCGCTGTTTCCCTCTCTCAGCTTCTGTTCGAGACGGTAACCGCCGATACGGTGCTGGCATTGCGGACACGCGCGCGGGCTGGTGCCGACATCGCCCGCCCGCGTGGCGGACTTCCCGTCGTCCTCTTCTCGCCAGGCGAGGGCCTCGACCGTTCCTCCGCGACCGCGATCGTAACGGACCTGGCCAGCCATGGGTTCGCCGTCGTCGGCATCGACCACACGCATGACTCCGCCGAGGTCGAGTTCCCGGACGGGCGGGTCGAGGTCGGCATGGTGCATGGAGGTGATCCTGCCGCAATCACGGAAGCACTGCGGGTGCGGGCGGCCGACACGCGATTCGTCGTGGATCAGCTCGCCGGTATCAATACGGACGGTCCGTTGCGGGGAGCCTTTGACCTTTCTCGTATCGGGATGCTCGGCCATTCTCTCGGCGGAGCCACCGCTGCCCAGGCCATGCTCGAAGATCCCCGCATTTCCGCCGGGGTGAACATGGACGGAACCATCCTCGGCTCAGTGGCCGGAGCCGGGCTGGACCAGCCGTTCCTCCTCGTCGGGAGCCTGGTACACGACCCCGGGCAAGCTGTCCTTCCGGGCAAGAGCGACGCGAGCTGGCATCAGTTCTGGGTGAATCTCCGCGGCTGGCGCCAGGAGATCGTGCTGAGCGATGGGGGACATCTCAGCTTTACCGACATCGGCCTGTTCGGGGGACCAGGCGGGCCGCTTGACGCCTCCGCGTATTTCCCTTCACCGACGTTGTTCCTGGGGACATTCGGGTCGATCGACCCGCCGCGTGCGGCGCTGATCGACCGTGTCTACCTCAGGGCCTTCTTCGGCCGTTTTCTCCGCGGGCAAGACGGCCGCTTGCTCGACGGCCCGTCACCCGCCTTCCCGGAGATCCTCTTCGAACAGCCTTGAGCCGGCCTGCACAGCCTTGAGCCCGGCCAGCACAGCCTTGAGCCCGGCCAGCACAGCCTTGAGCCCGGCCAGCACAGCCTTGAGCCCGGCCAGCACAGCCTTGGGCCGGCCAGCACAGCTACGTCTCTGAACAGCTCGCGGGCCATAGTGAAGGAGATCACAGTGCGTTTCCCCCGGAAGGTCACACCATGGATGGCGGGCACCGCTGGGCTATCGGCGTCTTGCCTGGTAGCAGCGGTTGCTGTTGCCGCTGGTCCAGCCGTCCTTACCGCTGCGGCGTCCGGTCAGCAGGCCGGCCAGCCGCCGCCACCCTGCCAGGCGGTCGCCGCCGGCGCACCTCCGTCGCAACCGCAGCCCACATCGATAGCCACGGTCGAGCAGGCCTATTACTGCATATTCAGCCACTACTTCAGCGGCGCGACGCTAGACGACAGCGTGCTGCTGACCGGAGCCTTCGAGGGCTTCACGCTGGAACTCCGGCGCCGGGGCCTGGACCAGGCGGCTGCCATGCTGCCCGCGCTCTCGGGTGACCGCGACAGCGACTGGATGGCCTTCAGCAACGTCTACCAGCGGGTGATCAGCGATCTTCCCGACGATCCTCAGCTGCGGCAGGCGCTGGTCACCGCCACCATGAACGGCATGCTGGCGAGCCTGCACGACGATCACGCGGAGTGGTTTGCCGGAGGCGCTCAAAAAGGCCAAGGTTCCCCCGCGCTTTCCTATGGCCTTGGTATGACCACTTCTACCCGGGGGGTGGGCCTGGCTCAGCCCGACGCCGCGCCTCCGCTGTTCATTACCTCGGTCGTCCCGGGTTCGCCGGCCAGCCGGAACGGCCTCAGGCCCGGTGACATCATCGCTGCGGTCAACGGGATCCCTCCGTTCGCCGACGGCCAGCTCAATCCGGGTGTCCTGGCCTGGATCGAGCCTGCCGCCACTGCCCACGACACCGTGCGGCTGACCGTCCAGCGCCCCTCAACCGCACGCACCTGGGCCGTCGGCATTGTCCCCGGCTCCTTCACCCCCCAACCGCCAATCTCCGCCACGGTGCTGGCCGGGGACATCGCCTACGTCCGCCTGACCGGGTTTCTCCCGAATGCTGCCAGCCAGGTCATCACGGCAATCAGCAACCTGGGGCTAAGCGCCAGGCTACGCGGGATCATTCTCGACCTGCGCGGCAACGGCGGCGGCTCTCCCACTGAAGTGGCGCGGCTGCTCGGCGCCTTCGTGCACGGCAAGATCTGGAGCTACGACGTCGACCTGAACGGCACTCGCACTGCGAACTACACCGACGACAGCGTCCCTCTGCTCAACCAGCCGCTGGTGGTACTCACCGACCGGTACTGCGCCTCCGCCTGCGACGCCTTCAGCGATGCCGTCAGGGACCTGCACATCGGACAGCTGGTCGGGACGCGGACAGCGGGCCTGATCGCCGGCCTGGCCAACGGCTATCTGCTGGACGACAACAGCGCCCTTGGCCTGCCCTCTACGCACTCACTTGGAGCCGACGGAGAGATCGTTGACGGTATCGGCGTCGCACCCGATGACAGCGCGCCGCTCACTGCCCGAGCCTTGTCCACCGGACACGACCCCGCAATCGCGAAGGCGCTGTCGCTCCTGAGGAGCGGTGCGCGCCCGTGAATCTCTCATGATCGTGTGGGTTCCGGGGCTCATGCGGACCCGGATCCCACACGATCATGGAACGCTCATTCGCCGTGGCCCGAGTGGCTGTTATCGAGGTGGTCGCCGTGGGACTCGTGGCCGTGGTGGTGATGGTCCGGGGAGTCCGCGGCCTCCGGGGAGCCGCCCATCATCCGCAGCATGTGAGGCCCGCCGGTGCGGGTGAACCGGACGACGAGCAGGACGGCGATGAGCAGGAAGACGATGTTGAGCCACGTGGTGTAGTTCCAGGAGACGCCCTCCGCCGGCAGCCGTGCCGTGCTCTGGGACGGGACGATTCCCAGGCCGCCGAATATCAGCTCGACGAGGTATCCGGCAGCGGCCATGGCGACGTAGAACGTGGCGAGGATCAGCGCGGCCATCCTCGCGCCGTAGTACTTGCGGTAGATATTCAGGATGGGAAGGATAAGCAGGTCGGCGAAGATGAAGGCGACCACGCCGCCGAAACTGATGCCGCCCTTCCACAGCACGACCGCGAGCGGCACGTTGCCGATCGAGCATACGAAGCTCATGATCGCCGCCACCGGGCCGATCAGCGGACCCCAGACCCTGGCGGCGAGCGGGTGACCGGCGAAGAAAAACGCGCGCCAGAAGGAGTCAGGCACCCACGCGGCGATCGCCCCGGCGACAAGCAGCCCGCCGGCCAGGTCCTTCCATATCGCCGCGCACTCCATCACGAATATGTGACTCACCGAGGTGAATCCGCGCGCGGAGGTCAGGCGCCGCAAGAAGGAGCCATCGCCGGCCACCGACATGTCCATCGCGGCATGCCCTTCCATAGAACCGGTCAGGCCTTTCTCCGCCTGCTTCCTGGCGTCCCGCAGCAGCCGGTCGCGGAGCGATAGCCGGAATAGGACGGCCACGAAAACAATCATGATCGGGCCGCCCGCGAACTCAGCGGCGGTGAACTGCCAGCCCATCAGGAGCGCCAGGAGGATGCCGAGCTCGACCACGAGGTTGGTCGAGGCGATCTCGAAGGCCATCGCCGCCGTGAAGTCGGCGCCCTTGCGCACAAGCGAGCGGGCAAGCGCGACCGCGGCGTAGGAGCACGAGGAGGACGCGGCTCCAAGGACGGCGGCCGTCGCCAGGGTCCGCGGACGGTTGTCGCCGAGCAGGGCGACGATGGTCGACTTGCGCACCACCGCCTGCACGACCGCCGACAGCAAGAACCCCAGCACGAGGGCCCAGGTGATCTCCCAGGTCATCGACCCGGCAATCGACAGCGCATGAACGACCGCATGCATTCAGGCGGTCCTCCTTATCGGCTTGAGCGTGGCTGGTCCTGACGAGCGTACTTACCCTATAGGGGTATTTCGCCTGGGGGCCCCCGAATGCCAAGCCCGCGGCTGCCCTCGGGAACCCTGCGCCCGGCGGCTATGCTGATCAGGGCCGTCCGGTACCCGGTGAGGACTGGAACGAGATGAATTCTGACGCGACGTGGCAGGACGCTGTGCCCGGCATCGGCCAGCCCGGTCCCAGTCAGCACCGTGTCGGCCAGCACGGTGTCGGCCAGCACGGTGCTGGCCAGCACGGTGTCGCGGAGACCAGTGCTGAGCAGCGTCCCGCGAGGCTGAGGGTTGGCGTGGTCGGGGCCGGGCGGGTGGGCAGCGTCCTGGGCGCGGCGCTTGCCCGCGCTGGCCATCACGTGGTGGCTGCTTCCGCCGTCTCCGATGCTTCCGTGCGGCGGACCCGCGCCGTCTTGCCCGACGTCCCGCTCACCGAGCCGCACGTGGTGGCCTCCCGCGCCGACCTGATCCTGCTCACGGTTCCCGACGACGCGCTTCCTGGCCTCGTGGCGGGACTGGCGGCCACGGGCGCGCCGCTGGAGGGCCGCCTGCTCATGCATGCGAGCGGCAGGTACGGCACCAGCGTGCTCGACGCGGCCACCCGCCGCGGCGCGCTGCCGCTCGCCGTTCACCCGGTGATGACGTTCACCGGACGGCCGGACGATATTGACCGGTTGGATGGCATCTGCTTCGGGGTCACCGCGCCGGACCCCCTGCGACCGGTGGCCGAGGCGCTCGTGATCGAGATGGGCGGCGAGCCGGTCTTCATTCCTGAGGCCAGCCGTGGCCTCTACCACGCGGCACTGTCGAGCGCGGCCAATCACCTCGTGACCCTGGTCGCCGAGGCGGCGGACCTGCTGCGCAGCGCAGGGACAGGCGACCCGGCGCGGATGCTCGGCCCGCTGCTCAGCGCCGCGCTCGACAACGCGCTCGGGCTCGGGATCGCGGGCCTCACCGGCCCCGTCGTGCGTGGCGACGCGGACACCGTGGCCGCCCACCTCGGGGCCCTGCGCGCCGTGTCACCCGAGGCGCTCGCCGTCTATGTCGCGCTTGCCAGGCTCACCGCGGACCGGGCGCTCGCGGCGGGCATGCTCTCCCCGCCCGATGCCGAGCGCCTGCTCGGCGTGCTCGCCGGGGCGCCTGGATGACAACCCCGGTGCTCGTGACCACAACGGCCGAGCTGGCCGCCGCGCGGGCCGGCCTCGCCGCGCCGGTGGTGCTCGTTCCGACCATGGGCGCGCTGCACGACGGCCACCGCGCGCTGCTCCGCCGTGCGCGCCAGCTTTCCCCCCTGACTGGAAGCGTTGTGGTGTCAGTCTTCGTCAACCCGCTTCAGTTCGCGCCTGGCGAGGATTTCGATCGTTATCCGCGGGCCCTCGACGATGACATGGCGCTCTGCGGTGCGGAGGGAGCGTCGCTCATGTTCGCGCCCGGCAGGGCGCAGATGTATCCCGCGGAGCAGCTCGTGACAATCGATCCAGGGCCGATGGGGAGCCTGTTCGAGGGTGAGTTCCGGCCGGGGTTCTTCGGCGGGGTGCTGACCGTCGTGCTGAAGCTGCTGCACCTGGTGCGGCCGGACATCGCGGTGTTCGGAGAGAAAGACGCGCAGCAGCTCGCGCTTGTCCGCCGGATGGTGACCGACCTCAACCTCGGGATCACCGTCGAGGGCGTGCCGACCGTACGTGATGCCGACGGGCTTGCTATCTCAAGCCGCAACAGGTATTTGTCCGGACCGGAGCGGGCGACCGCACTCGCGTTGCCGGCCGCTCTCGACGCCGGGCGGGCGAGGGTCGCAGCCGGGCCGTCTCGTCCGGCCGAGGTGCTGGCGGCGGCAGGGGCGGTGCTCGACACCGCCGCGGCGGCCGATCCGCCGCTCCGGCTCGACTATCTCGCGCTGGTGGATCCCAGCACGTTCGCTCCGGTGCTGGACAGCCGCGTCGGCCCGGCGGTAATTGCCGTCGCGGCGCGGGTTGGATCCACCCGCCTGATCGACAATGCGCGGCTGCTCCTGAGCGGTGCTGCCGTCCCTGGCGAGGATGCCGCCTTCGGCAGGGGCGTGCGCGGATGATCGCGCGTCGGCTGCTCGCCCCCGCGCCCGGCTGGATCCGGCGCGCGGATGTCGTGGTGGTCGGCTCTGGGGTGGCCGGGCTGACCGCCGCGCTGGCCGCTCGCCGGGCGGAAGCCCGGGTGCTGCTCGTCACCAAGTCCCTGCTCGACGCCGGTTCCACCCGGTGGGCGCAGGGTGGCGTCGCGGCTGCGCTCGGGCCTGACGACTCACCGGCCGGCCACCTGCGGGACACTCTCGACGCGGGCGCCGGGCTCTGCGATGAGGCAGCGGTCCGCGCGCTCGTCACCGAGGGGCCGGGCGCGGTGCGCGCTCTGATCGGCCTCGGTGCCAGGTTTGACCTCGACGCTGACGGCTCGGTCGCGCTCGCCAGGGAGGGCGGGCATCACCATCGGCGGATCGCGCACGCCGGCGGCGACGCCACGGGTGCGGAGATCTCCCGCGCGCTGCTCGCCGCGCTCAAGTCGCCCGGAACCGGGCCGCGAATCGAGGTGATCGAGCATGCCCTCGCCCTCGATCTGCTACGCGCGGCGGACGGCCGGGCCGCGGGGATCACCCTGCACGTGATGGGCGAGGGCCAGCCGGACGGCGTGGGCGCGATCCATACCAGGGCGGTGGTGCTGGCCACCGGCGGCCTCGGCCAGATCTACTCGGCCACCACGAACCCGGAGGTCTCTACCGGGGATGGCGTGGCGCTCGCGCTGCGCGCGGGTGCGCAGGTGTGCGACCTGGAGTTCGTCCAGTTCCACCCGACGGTGCTCTGGCTCGGCCCGGATGCTCGTGGCCGCCAGCCACTGATCTCGGAGGCGGTGCGAGGCGAGGGAGCGTTCCTGGTAGACGGGGCGGGCAGGCGGATCATGGACGGCAGGCATCCGCTGGCCGATCTCGCGCCGCGCGACATCGTGGCCAAGGCGATCATGGCAACGATGATGGCGGCTGGGGCGGATCACGTGTACCTGGACGGCCGTCATCTCGGGCTGGCGACCTGGGAACAACGCTTTCCCACCATCCTGGAGAACTGCCGGGGGCGCGGCATCGATCCGGTCCGCGAGCTGATCCCTGTGGTGCCCGCGGCGCACTATGCGAGCGGCGGCATCCGGACCGACCTGCGCGGCCGTACCAGCGTGCCGGGCCTGTACGCGTGCGGCGAGGCAGCCTGCACAGGGGTGCACGGCGCGAACAGGCTTGCCTCCAACTCGCTGCTCGAAGGGCTGGTCTTCGCGGAGCGGATCGGTGCCGACCTGGCGGACGTCCTGTCCTGGCAGGCCCAGTCCCGGAAGGCGCAGTCCCGGAAGGCCCAGTCACAGCAGGCTCGGTGCTGGCGAGCAGGGCCGCCGCCGGCAGAGCCGGCCATGGGCAGCGGTGCGGCTGCCGACGGCACTGCGGCTGGGTTGCTCGACCCCGGTATCGTGCCGCGGCTGCGGGCGGTCATGTCAGAGCAGGCCGGGGTCCTGCGCACCGGGCCGGGGCTGCGCGCGGCCGCGGCGGAACTCGGCCGGATCGGGGAGGCGGTATCGATGGTGCCATGCACGGAGGCGTGGGAGGCGACCAACCAGCACCTGGTCGCGTCCGCGCTCGTGACGGCCGCGGCGGCGCGACAGGAGAGCAGGGGCAGTCACTGGCGCGAGGACTTCCCCGAGCCTGCCGAGGAATGGCGCGGGCATCTGATCACCACGCTGGCCGACGACGCGCTCGCCACGAGATTTGAGTCATTGGGGGCGGGACCGCCACCGCGCTCCCGTTCGGGATAATGATCTTTTGAGAAACCGTCGGGGAAGGTGGCGCGCATGGGTGCTGAGCTGACCGTGGAGCTTGCCGGGCAACTGCGCGCTGCCGGGCTCGACCCTGATGAGATCACGAGGATCGCGGCGGCGGCGCTGGCCGAGGACCTGGCTGGCGGGACGGACGTCACTACCGAGGCCACCATTCCCCCGGGCACGACCGCCAGGGCTGACGTGGTGGCCCGTGCGGACGGGGTGGTGGCGGGGCTGCCGGTGGCAGCGGCCGTATTCGGCGTGGCAGCGGCTGATCAGCCGCTTTCCGCCTGCGCCCGCGTCGCGGACGGCGACCGGGTCGGCCGGGGCGACGTCCTGATGACGGTATCCGGCCCGGCGGCCGCGGCGCTGACCGCCGAGCGGACCGCGCTGAACCTGCTCTGCCACCTGTCCGGGGTCGCCACGCTGACCAGGCGCTGGGTAGATGCGGTGGCCGGAACCGGCGCGCGGATAAGGGATACCCGCAAGACCCTGCCCGGCCTGCGCGCGCTGCAGAAGTACGCGGTCCGCTGCGGCGGCGGCGTGAACCACCGCATGTCGCTGTCGGACGCCGCGCTTGTGAAGGACAATCACGTGGCCGCGGCCGGGTCGGTCGCCGCGGCCTTCGCCGCGGTCAGCGCGCGCTCTGGGGGTCTGCCCGTCGAGGTCGAGTGCGACACCCTGGCCCAGGTAGCCGAGGCGGTCGAGGCCGGCGCCGGGCTGATCCTGCTGGATAATTTCGGGATCGGCGAGATGGCGGACGCGGTAGCGCTCGTGGCCGGCCGGGCGCTGCTCGAGGCCAGCGGGGGCCTGACCCTGCGGCAGGCCCGCGACGTGGCCGCGACCGGGGTCGACTACCTTGCCGTAGGAGCGCTTACCCACTCGGCTCCGGCTCTTGATATCGCCCTTGACCTGGCCGAAGGTGGGATGATCACAGGAGTGCCATGCTGCTGACGATCGATGTCGGGAACACCAACACCGTCCTCGGGATCTTCGAGGAGGACGAGGTCGTCGAGCACTGGCGGCTCGCCACCGTTCCCGACCGCACCGCGGACGAGATCGCCGTGGTGCTGCAGGGACTGCTGGCGCAGAGCACCATCTTCGCAAGCGCGGACATCAGCGGCATCTCGCTGTGCTCGACGGTTCCCTCTGTCCTGCACGAGATGAGGGAAATGTGCCGTCGCTACTACGGTGACGTGACAGCGGTTATCGTCGAGCCGGGCGTCAAGACCGGTGTTCCCATCCGGATGGACAACCCCAAGGAGGTGGGCAGCGACCGCATCATGAACGCGCTCGCCGCCGTCCACCTCTACGGTGGTCCGGCGGTCGTCGTGGACTTCGGGACCTCGACGAACTTCGATGCGGTCAGCGCGAAGGGCGAGTTCGTCGGGGGCGCGCTCGCGCCGGGGATCGAGATCTCGGTGGACGCCTTGTCCCGTCGTGCGGCGCAGCTACTCAAGGTGGAGCTGGCCCGGCCGCACCATGTGATCGGCAAGAACACCGTGGAGGCGCTGCAGTCCGGCATCATCTACGGGTTCGCCGGCCAGGTCGAGGGGATAGCCACCCGGATGATACGTGAGCTGGCGCCTGCCGACCCGGGCTCGGTGACCGTGATCGCGACCGGAGGCCTCGCGCCCCTGGTCATCGACGAGGTGAGCGTCATCGAGGTGTACGAGCCCTGGCTCACGCTCATCGGCCTGCGCCTGGTGTACGAGCGCAACACGGCCGACCCGTGACCGCCCCGCGGACAGACCCCGCTAGGTCATTTACTGACTCGCTGGGCCGCGGCCGTCACCGGTAACCTCGGGCAGGTGACGGAGGACAGGGCAGGCGACGACCTGCCAGAGCAGATGCGGGTCCGCCTTGCCAAGGCTGAGCGGATGCGCGAGTCCGGTACCGACCCATACCCGGTCGGATTTCCCAGGACCGTCATGATCGGTGAGCTGCGCGAGCGCTACGCCGCCCTAGGGCCGGATGCGGCCACAGGCGAGCGGGTCGGGATCGCCGGGCGGCTGATGCTGTCCCGCATCGGCGGCAAGCTCTGCTTCGCGTCGCTCAGGGACGGCACTGGCGACATTCAGGTCATGATCTCCCTGGACCGGGTGGGAGAGCAGGCGCTCGCCGCGTGGAAGCGAGACGTGGACCTCGGCGACCACGTAGGCGTCGAAGGCGAGGTGATCACCTCGCGCAGCGGTGAGCTCTCGGTCCTTGCCGACAGGTTTGCCATCACGGCCAAGTGCCTGCGCCCGCTCCCTGAAAAGCACAAAGGGCTCAGCGATGTCGAGTCACGCGTCAGGCAGCGATACCTGGACCTGATCGTCAACCCGCAGTCACGGCGCATGGCGGAATTGCGGGGCGAGGTGACGTGGGCGCTTCGCCAGGAGATGCACGCCCGTGGCTTCCTCGAGGTGGAAACGCCGGTTCTCCAGGCGGTGCACGGTGGCGCGAACGCGCGGCCGTTCACCACTCATATCAACGCCTACGACCTGGACCTGTATCTGCGGATCGCGCTCGAGCTCTACCTCAAGCGGCTGGTGGTGGGCGGTATCGAGAAGGTCTTCGAGATGAGCCGCGTCTTCCGCAACGAGGGCGCCGACGCCACGCACAATCCCGAGTTCACCATGTTCGAGGCATATCAGGCCTACGGCGACTACAACACGATGGCGACCCTCACCAGGGAGCTGATCCAGCAGACCGCGCGTGCGGTGCTCGGCACCACGGTGCTGTGCCGCGCCGACGGATCTCTCCACGACATCGGCGGAGAGTGGCCGTCGAAGCCAGTGCACGAAGCGATCTCCGAGGCGCTCGGCGAGGAGGTCACCGCCGGCACCGGCGAGGACGACCTGCGCAAGCTGTGCGCCACCGCGGGCGTACCAGCGGATCCGAGGTGGAACCGGGGACAGGTCGTGCTCGAGATGTACGAGCGGCTGGTCGAGGAGCGCACCGCCGCGCCGACCTTCTACCGTGACTTCCCTGTCGAGGTGTCACCGCTGACCCGGGCGCACCGGGATGACCCGCGGCTTGCCGAGCGGTGGGATCTTGTCGCATTCGGCACCGAGCTGGCGACCGCCTATTCAGAGCTTGCCGACCCGGTCGAGCAGCGGGCCAGGCTCACCGCGCAGTCGCTGCTCGCGGCCAAGGGCGATCCGGAGGCTATGCAGGTAGACGAGGACTTCCTGCGTGCGCTCGAGTACGCGATGCCGCCGACCGGTGGCATGGGCATGGGGATTGATCGGCTCCTGATCATGCTCACCGGCTCGGCGATCAGGGAGACGATCCTGTTCCCGCTGGTCAGGCCAGAGGCGCCCTAAGCGACGATGCGTACGGCACCGATGTAGGCGCCCCAGTAGACGGGCTCCACGTGCACGGGTACGCCGAAGTCCGGCGCGTCGATCATCAGGCCGTTGCCGATGTAGAGCCCCACATGGCTGATGTCGGCGTAGAAGAACACCAGGTCGCCAGGCTCGAGCTGGCTGCGCGAGATGTGCTCGCCCGAGACCCACTGGTTACCGGTGTAGTGCGGCAGGCTGATCCCTACCTGCGCGTAGGCCCACAGGACCAGGCCCGAGCAGTCGAACGCGTCCGGCCCGGAGGCTCCCCATATGTAGGGGTCGCCTTGCTTCGTCAGCGCATACCGCAGTGCCTGCGCGCCGACGGTGTTCGCGGTGGGGATGTCGATGCTGGGGTACTGGCCGGTCTGCTGGAAGACGACAAGCGCCTGCTTGAAGGTCGCGCTGTTGATCACATCGATCTTGCTCTGGATGGCCAGCGTCTTGACGTTCATCTGCTTCTCGAGGCTCGACACCCTGACAGCTTGCTGCCGCGCGGTCTCGCTGGCTCGCCTGGCGACGGTCTCCGCCGCCTCCAGAGTGCCGATCTTGTTGCCGTTCTGCTGCTCGAGCTGGTCCATGATGGACGCCCGGTCGAGGAACGCCTGCGGGTTGGTCGTCGTTATCAGCTCGAGCGTGGGGTCATAACCGCCACCCATGTAGTTCTGCGCCGCGATCTGGGCGATCTGGCTCTCGCCCGCCCTCAGCGCCGCGAAGTCCCGCCTGGCGGTCTCCTGTGCGATCTTCGCTTCGCTGCGGGCCTGGGTGTACTGGATGCGCAGCCCGTCATACTGCTCGCTCAGCGCATTGATCTCGTTGGACAGCTGTCTTGCCTGGGCGACGAGGGAATCCAGGCTCGGCCGCGGCTCGCGCGACTGCGCATTGCCCGCCCCGCTCGGCAGCGCGAGGCTGAGCGCGACAAGCGCGCCGGCGATCGCGGCACCCCGCGCCGCAACCCGGTGGGGCGCAAGGCGGTGCGCGACCGCCTGAGAGCGGGCGAGCGGCAAACGGACAGCTTTAAGCCTGGTGTGGCGCGAGCGCTCCACTGAAACTCTCCTCTCCCTGGCCGCCTACCGGGTTAGCTGACGGGCTCGGGCCGGAGCAGCCCTACCAGGCGGACCCGCGAGGCGGGCACCGACACCGGATTCACCCCGGGGAAGAGTGGTTCCCCGGCTCCGCGGAACGCTGGCTGCGCACCACTAGATTCGGCGGGCCACGCTAGCCGTCTCCCCGGCGGGGCGTCGGCAGCGGGCAACAGCGTTGGACACTAACGAACCTGAGGCTGGATGGCCAACCTGGACAACCCAACTTTTAGCACGCCGCCGGGTGGCCTGCTGGCAGATTGACTGTCGTCGCCTGTTCCCCGCCCGCGGCGGCGGCCTCTATGCTGTGCGCGCGATGGAACACACGGTCAGGCGGGCTCGCACAAGCGACGTGCGGTCGATCCGCAGCCTGATCGATGGCAACGTCACGTCGGGCCGTCTGCTCGGCAAGGCGACCGTCACGCTGTACGAGGACATCCAGGAGTTCTGGGTGGCGGAGTGCGCGCTTGACGGCCCTCCGGGGGGCACGGGGGGGTCATCGTCCCCCAGGGAAAGCAGCCGCATCACGGGCTGCGGGGCGCTGCATGTCATGTGGGAGGATCTGGCCGAGATCCGGACGATCGCTGTGGGTGAGGACTGGCAGGGGCACGGCATCGGCCACCGGCTTGTTGACGCGCTCCTGCAGAGCGCACGTGAACTGGGCGTCGGCCGGGTCTTCGTGCTCACCTTCGCGGTGGACTTCTTCCGCGGTCATGGTTTCGAGGAGATCAGCGGGACGCCGGTCGCGCCCGAGGTATACGCCGAGCTGCTTCGCTCGTATGACGAAGGCGTCGCCGAGTTCCTCGACCTTGACGCGGTCAAGCCGAACACCCTGGGCAACACCCGCATGCTCCTGTGGCTGTAGCGCGGATTCGCCGCGCCGATCCTCCCTGGGCGTTCTGGCCTTCCGGGGGCGGCGCTGTGGCTAGAGCAGGCGGAGCTGCCGGGCGGCGCGGCGGCGGGCCACGCGCGGCGCCGAGCGGTCGAGCAGGGCGGCATCGATCGCGGCGAGGAACGGTGACGGCCCAGCGGGTAGCCGCGCCCCGTGCCTGGTCCTGCGGGCCGCGCAGGTCACGATCAGCCGGCCGCGCGCCCGCGTCATCCCGACGAACAGCAGCCGCCTCTCTTCAGCGGTTTCAGAAGGCTCGGGCCGTGCGCCGGGCAGCCAGAGCGGCACCAGGCCCTTCTCACAGCCGGCCAGGAACACCACATCGAACTCCAGTCCCTTCGAGGCGTGCAGGGTCAGCAGGGTGACCGCCTCGGCCCGGGGGTCGAGAGCGTCCGCCTCAGCGCCGAGTGAGAGCTCGGAGAGAAAGCGGCTGACATCGCTGCCGCAGCGGCGGGCAAGCGGTGCGAGCACCTCACCTGCCGCGCGGACATCCACGGCCGCCGGGTCGGAGCGCGGCATGGACGACGTGAGCTTGCGCACCGCGCCGCGGAGCCGGTCAGGGACGGTATCGGCGGCACTCTCCAGGCGCATCTCCGCCGCGATCTGACGGACGCCGGCCCGGCGGGCGAGCAGGTCGTGTGAGCGCTTCTGGAAGGGCAGGCCGGCGCGGGTCAGCGCCTGGCCGAGCGGTGCCGCCTGGGCGTCTGTGCGGTATAGCACGGCCACGTCGGCCAGGCCAAGGGCGCCGTGGCCGTGTCCGTCCGAGCGCCCGCTGTCAAGGGAGTGGAAGGAAGAGCCGCCGAGCAGGCGGTCTACGGTCTCCGCTATCCATGTCGCCTCGGCCTGCTCATCCGCCGCCTCGTGAAACGTGATCGCGGCAGGCGGCCGTGAGGCCCCGGCATGGTCAGCCGCGCGCGCCGCGCCATCATCGGGCCCGGGTCGCATGGGGTGCAGGACCCGGCCGGGGACGAGGGTCGCGGGGGCGATGGCTTGCAGCGCAGCGGTGACGATCGCGGGACTTGACCGGTAGTTTCGTGTCAGCTCGACCGTCGTCGCGCCGGGGAAGTCGGTGGCGAAGCGCAGGAAGAAGCCCACGTCCGCGCCGCGGAACCCGTAGATCGCCTGGTCCGGATCCCCGATCACGGTCAGGCCCGCGCCGCCCGTCCCCGCGCCGCTGAGCAGGCGAAGCAGCTCATACTGGGTCTCGTCGATGTCCTGATACTCGTCGACACTGATCCTCGGCCATCGTGCGCGCAGCGCGGCGGCCAGCGCTGGCTCGCCGCGGAGCAGCCCGGCCGGCAGTTCGACAAGGCCATCGAAATCGACAAGGTCGCGGGCGGTCAGCGTCTTCCGCAGGGCCGCGCGGAACTCCTGATCACTGGCCAGACGAGCGAGCAGCCGCCGTCCCTCCCGCTCAGATCCCGCGATCTGGGTGGCGACGCCGAGCGTGACCGTCTCGTCCGCCACCTGGAATCGCGTCGAAAGCCCGGCCTTCCCATGATGCTCCCGCAGGATCTGCAAGCCGAGGCCGTGAAAGGTGGTCACCGTGACGCGCCGGGCCTGGCGCGGGATCAGCGCCGCGAGCCGCTGGCGCATCTCGTCCGCGGCCCGCCTGGTGAAGGTGATCGCCAGGCAGTGCCCGGCCGGGGCGCCGCGCTCGGCGATGTGGTAGGCGATCCGGTGGGTGAGCGTGCGGGTCTTGCCGGTGCCGGGCCCCGCGATGATCAGCAACGGACCGTCCGCGAGCGCGGCCGCGCGCTGATCGGGATCGAGCCCCCCGAGAAGCGACCCCCCGGCAGGAACTTCCTCCCTTTTATCCCTAACGCGCTTACGCGGGCTGGGCTCCGTGCCCTGTATATCGTCGCCACCTGCCGGGAGAGTGTCATCACCCGGCAGCCGTTCGGTATAAATCTTCTTTGTGGGTTTATGTGTTGATTGTCCGGTTATCTGGAACAGTGCGGCCGCCGAGTCAAGCTCACCCGGCTGGAAGAGCCGGATCGTGCCGTACTCGCCGTCGTAACCGGCGTCCCTGATCACCTCGCCGCGGCGGAGCCTGCTAATTGCCTCACCGAGCAGGCTGCCGCCGGCCCGGGACAGCTCGTCCGCCGGAATCTCGCGCAGGATGCCGAGTTCGGGCCCGAGCCCGGCGACCAGCCTGCTTACCTCAGCGGTCACCTTCTTGCTCTTCGGCCCCGTCGAGAGGATCTCGCCGATGATTTGCGGTAGCTGGACCAGATTGCGGAAACCCGGCACGCCGGCCGGCCGGTAGCCTGCCGGGCGGTCGGCGAGTTCGGCAACGCGGTGCAGCACGCCGACGGTGAGCGGCTTGCCGCATTCAGGGCAGGTCCCGTGCCTTTCCCTGGTCTGTCCAGGCTCGAAACGCACGCCGCACTTGCGGTGCCCGTCCAGATGGTACTTACCTTCCTCGGGATAGAACTCGATCGTCCCTTCCAGCCCGTCGCCGGTCCGGAGCGCGGCGGCGATCGCGAAGTAGTCCAGGTCAGTGCTGAAGGTCGTCGCCTCGCGGCCGAGCATTGGCGGCGAGTGCGCATCCGAGTTGCTGACCAGCCGGTAGGAGTCGAGCGAGGAACACATCCAGTTCATCGCCGGATCCGAGGAAAGCCCGGTCTCGATCGCGAATACGTGCCCGGCGAGATCCGCATAGCAGTCCGCTACCGCGTCAAACCCGGACCTGGAACCGAGCACGGCGAACCACGGAGTCCACGCATGCGCGGGAACCAGGTAACACCCAGGCCCGCCATCGAGCGTGATCTCGAGCAGGTCGCGCGAGTCCAGGCCGAGGATAGGCCGTCCGTCGGACGCCAGGTTGCCAATCTTGGACAGCGCGGCGGTTATCCGGCTGGCGGCGTCGAACGTCGGGGCGTAGAGCAGGTGATGAACCTTCCGGGTGCGCTCGCCGCGGCGGTAGATGGTCGAGATCTCTACAGACAGCATGAAACGGACAGGCTGATCGAGGCAGGCCGGATGCAGGCGCCTCAGCTGCCTTTCGAGATGCGGGCGGAGCCTGAGCAGGCCGGGTTCAGCGGGGACAAGGGTTTCCCTCAGCTCTTCCGCCCATGCCGGATGGGTGAAGTCGCCGGTTCCGACGACCGTGATTCCCTTGCGCAGCGCCCACCAGGCGAGATGCTCTATGTCGCAGTCCTTGCTGCAGGCACGCGAGAACCTGGAGTGGATGTGCAGGTCGGCGTGGAACATGCCGGTGCCGTCGCCCCCTTGAACTCCCGTGGCCTGAAGCGGTGCTGAGCCGCATCCGATCCTGCATCCTGCCACGGCCCCGGGTGCGGACGCGACGGTACGGGATCCCGTTGCGCATCTCGGCGGTCCCGTCCAGTCAGCCCGGTCCGACAGCGCTGTGCGGCTGGCGCACTCTCGCGGCCGCTGTGCGGCTGGTCCACTCCGATGGCACTGTGCGCGAGTGGCACTGTGCGCGAGTGGCACTGTGCGCGAGCATCCAGGATCATGAGTCACAATGCGAAAGTGGTCATGGATCGTCGCAGTGCGACCCGCGGCATGTGATCAGCGGACGGCTTGAGAGAGAGGAGCCGGTATGGGTCAGGATCTCGCAGCGCTGACCCCGCCGATCGTTGTCTGCGTTGCCTTCCTCATAGGGGTTGTAGCCCTGCTGCGCAGGGAGATGGCGGCTAGGCGCGGTGGCCGCGGTGATCAGGATGCGGTTCACGATATTTCAGAGAACAAGCCGATTATGCATCCTGACGGTACCCGATCGACTACCTCCTCCGACCAGGATGAGGCCACCGGATCTGCGGACGGAACGGGTTCCCGTCGCTAGGGCTGCGCTCGCTCAGAACTGGCTGCTGAGCAAGAACTTGACGGCGTGGTCAGAATGTTGACAGTGCACTCTATCCCTGATTACGGAGAGTAACTAGCATCCCCCGATGCTACCGCTCGGCAGTGCCGGGGAGAACTCGCCGGGTGAATCATGCGCAACCCGAATTGTCAAACGCAACTGAGTGGGTATATGTTTGGCATCCGAAATACTTTGCTGAGCAGAAGGGCTGGCTCCCATGGCACAGAAGGTGAAGGTAACGGTCGTCTGCGACCTTCCCCATGAGGGTGAGGTCGAAGGCCAGGAGACGGTCGCGTTCTCGTTTGACGGCACGGCCTACGAGGTAGATGTGTGCTCCACGCACGCCAAGGAACTGCGCGAGAGGGTGGCGCCGTACATAGACCACGCGCGCAAGGCCAGCGGTGGCGGACGGCGCCGGAGGGCGCGTACTGGACCGGGTCGTGAGCGCAGCGCGGATATCAGGGAGTGGGCCAAGCAGCACGGTTACAAGGTCAACGAGCGCGGTCGTATTCCGGCAACCATCGTTGCGGAGTATGAGGCTCAGCACTAGGGCGAGACGCGGACAGGGCGCGGCAGCGGTCACCTGACTGCGCGCTCTGTCCGCTGTGCTTCCGCATACGCTTCCAGGCGCCCGCGCAACGGCGAGGCCCCGGAACCCCCGAGGCGGGGTAACCGTGCTCGGCGGCCTTCGGCCGACTTCGCCGGTGCCCGCAATGCTTTCCCGGGGGGGAGGACCCTCCGGACCCCTGAGGCACCTGAATCTCTCGGATTCTGCTGAACCATCTCTGTGAGTCGTCGTAGGCGACTGGCCAGGCCCGTCGTTGCTGTCGGCGGGCCGTTCGCTTGCGGCGTACTGGGAACAGCCCTGGCCTGGCGCGCGGTTGAATAGGGATGAACGCCCTGTGCTCGGGGAACGTCTTCAATGTGCGGCATATCACATGGGGTACACCAGCGGGCACGCGGGCTACCATGCGGAAGGACAGGGCTGGACACCCCGGGGCCTGCCTGACCGCGCTGTGAGGAGACGAGAGAATGTTCGAGAGGTTCACCGACCGAGCGCGGAGAGTTGTGGTCCTGGCCCAGGAAGAGGCCAGGATGCTCAACCACAACTACATCGGCACCGAGCACATCCTGCTCGGCCTCATCCACGAGGGCGAGGGCGTGGCGGCCAAGGCCCTCGAGTCGCTGGGGATCAGCCTGGAGGCCGTCCGCCAGCAGGTCGAGGAGATCATAGGCCAGGGGCAGCAGGCGCCGTCGGGGCACATACCGTTCACCCCCCGCGCCAAGAAGGTGCTCGAGCTGTCGCTGCGCGAGGCGCTGCAGCTTGGCCACAACTACATCGGCACCGAGCACATCCTGCTGGGCCTGATCCGCGAGGGCGAGGGCGTGGCGGCCCAGGTGCTCGTCAAGCTGGGTGCCGACCTTAACAGGGTCCGCCAGCAGGTGATCCAGCTGCTGCACGGCTACCAGGGCAAGGAGCCGGCCTCGGCGGGTGCTTCCGCGGAATCCGCGCCGTCAACCTCCCTCGTGCTCGACCAGTTCGGCCGCAACCTCACAGCCGCGGCACGGGAGGGAAAGCTTGATCCTGTGATCGGCCGCGAGAAGGAGATCGAGCGGGTGATGCAGGTCCTGTCCAGGCGCACCAAGAACAACCCGGTGCTCGTGGGCGAGCCAGGGGTGGGCAAGACCGCCGTGGTGGAGGGCCTGGCCCAGAAGATCGTCAAGGGCGAGGTGCCGGAGACCCTCAAGGACAAGCAGCTGTACACGCTGGATCTCGGCGCGCTTGTCGCGGGGTCGCGGTACCGGGGCGACTTCGAGGAGCGGCTGAAGAAGGTCCTGAAGGAGATCCGCACGCGCGGCGACATCATCTTGTTCATAGATGAGCTGCACACGCTCGTGGGCGCGGGCGCGGCGGAAGGCGCGATCGACGCCGCGTCGATACTCAAGCCGATGCTGGCTAGAGGCGAGTTGCAGACGATCGGCGCGACCACGCTGGACGAATACCGCAAGCACCTGGAGAAGGACGCCGCGCTCGAGCGCCGGTTCCAGCCGATTCAGGTGGCCGAGCCGACCATCTCGCACACGATCGAGATCCTCAAGGGACTGCGGGACCGCTACGAGGCGCATCACCGGGTGTCCATCACCGATGGCGCGCTGGTAGCCGCCGCCCAGCTGGCCGACCGTTACATCAGTGATCGTTTCCTGCCGGACAAGGCGATCGACCTGATCGACGAGGCCGGGTCGCGTATGCGCATCCGCCGGATGACCGCTCCGCCGGACCTGCGTGAGTATGACGAGAAGATCGCACAGGTGCGCAGGGAAAAAGAGTCGGCCATCGACTCCCAGGACTTCGAGAAGGCCGCGGCGCTGCGGGACAACGAGAAGCAGCTGCTCGCGAAGAAGGCGGCCAGGGAGAAGGAGTGGAAGGCCGGCGACATGGACGTGGTCGCCGAGGTGAATGAGGAACTGATCGCGGAGGTGCTCGCGACCGCGACTGGCATCCCGGTGTTCAAGCTCACCGAGGAGGAATCGCAGCGGCTGCTGCGCATGGAAGATGAGCTGCACAAGCGGGTCATCGGACAGAACGATGCCATCAAGGCGCTGTCGCAGGCGATCAGGCGGACCCGCGCCGGGCTGAAGGATCCCAAGCGGCCAGGGGGATCGTTCATCTTTGCCGGGCCATCAGGGGTCGGCAAGACCGAGCTCTCGAAGACCCTCGCGGAATTCCTGTTCGGGGACGAGGATTCGCTGATCCAGCTCGACATGAGCGAGTACATGGAGAAGCACACCGTCTCGCGGCTGTTCGGCTCCCCGCCGGGATACGTCGGATATGAGGAGGGTGGCCAGCTCACCGAGAAGGTGCGCAGGCGGCCGTTCTCCGTCGTCCTGTTCGACGAGATCGAGAAGGCTCACCCGGATATCTTCAACTCCCTGCTGCAGATCCTCGAAGACGGGCGCCTTACCGACGCCCAGGGCAGGATGGTGGACTTCAAGAACACCGTCATCATCATGACCACGAACCTGGGCACAAAGGACATTTCGAAGGGCGTATCGGTCGGTTTCGCCCGGTTGGGCGACTCCAAGGGGTCATACGACCGGATGAAGTCGAGGGTGCAGGAGGAGCTCAAGCAGCACTTCCGGCCGGAGTTCCTCAACCGGGTGGACGACACGATCGTGTTCCACCAGCTCACCCAGGAGGAGATCGTCATCATCGTCGACCTGATGATCGCCAAGGTGGACGAGCGGCTCAAGGACCGCGACATGGGGCTGGAGCTGAGGCCCGCCGCCAAGACTCTCCTCTCCGAGCGGGGCTACGATCCGGTGCTCGGGGCGCGGCCACTGCGCCGCACGATCCAGCGGGAGATCGAGGACAACCTGTCCGAGAAGATTCTCTTCGGCGAGCTGAGGGCGGGCCAGATCGTCATCACCGACGTCGAGGGCACCGGGGAGAGCGCCGCGTTCACGTTCAAGGGCGTGGCCAAGCCTGAGGCGGTGCCTGACGTGCCGCCTGCCGAGATCGAGAGCGAGCCTGCGGCGCTGCGGGCAAGCCAGCCAGCGAGCAGCATGACCGACGGCGAGCCGGCAGCCGCCCAGGAGGACTGACCGCCGCACGCTGACGAGGCGGGTAGCCTTGCTCGTCGGCCTTCGGCCGACTTCGCCGGTGCCCGCGATGCTTTCCCGGGGGGACGACCCCCCGGAACCCCCCGATCCGGGCCGGGCGTCCACGCGGGCGCCCGGCCCGGACTGTCTATGCGTCCGCTCAGCCGGGGAGGGCGTAGGTGCCGTCGGGGAGGGGGTCGGCCAGGCCGTCGGCGATGAGGCCATCGAGTGCCCTGGCCCGTTGCGCGGGGTCGGTCCAGGCCGCGTCGAGCTGGTGCCGGCCGACGGGGCCCGGCGCGTCACGCAGCACCGCGAGCAATCGCCCCCTGCACTGCCGGTCGGTACCCGCATAGCGCTGCCCCCGCCGCTGCCCGCTGGTCACCGGCCGTCCCGCCATGAGCCAGGCGCAGTCCCCGGCGACGGGGCAGCCGGCGCAGTCCGGGCGGGCCGCGGTGCACACGAGCGCGCCGAGTTCCATGACCGCGACAGACCAGCGGGCCGCCCGGGCGGGCTCGGCAGGCAGCAGCGCCTCCGCGAGGCGTGTCTCCGCCCGCGAAGGGCTGCGGTGCGGAAACTGCGTGCCGCTGACCATCCGGGCGAGAACCCGGCGCACGTTCGTGTCGAGCACCGGGTGCCGCTGCCCGAACGCGAAGCTGGCCACCGCGGCCGACGTGTAGGAGCCGATTCCCGGCAGGGCAAGCAGCGCGTCCCTCGACGCCGGGACGCCGCTGCGATATCGCTGCACCAGAATCCGCGCGGTCGCGTGCAGCCAGAGCGCCCGCCGCGGGTAGCCGAGCCGCCCCCACTGGCGGACGGCCTCGCCTGCCGGCTCCGCGGCAAGAGCGGCCGGCGTCGGCCATCTGGCCAGCCACGCGTGGTAGGCGGGGAGCACGCGGGCCACGGGCGTCTGCTGCAGCATGATCTCGCTCACCAGCACCGCCCACGGCGATGCGCCAGCCGCGCGCCACGGCAGATCGCGTGCGTTATCGGCGTACCAGGACAGGATTGGCTCGGTGTAGCCGTCCATGCATGTTGTCATGACAGGCCGATCCTGGCACGATCCGCGTCCGTCCGCGTGAATCCTCCGCGGAACCTCCAGCCTGGCCTGCACGTATGCGCTTGCTGATGGCCGGCGGGTCTTCCGGGCCTGAGCGATCTGGCTATGCATACTTTCCGTATGAATCTGAACGCGATTCGTAGTGGATCCCGGGGCGACGAGCCGGAGACCTACTGGCGGCGGAGGTTCATCGCGCTCGCAGCAGGCCTTGCCACCCTCGGGCTCTTTGCCTGGGCGTGCTCAGGAGCGGTGAACGGCGGCAGCCCGCGGCCGGCCGCGGCCATCACGCCGGTAGCGAGCGGCGGCCTCGCGGCGCGGCCCGCCACCCCTGCTACCGGGGCATCCCTGACACCTTCCGCCTCAGCCTCGGCTGGATCGTCGTCCCGGCCCAGGTCCCATCCGGGACGTTCCCTCGCGTCTCGCAGGCCCAGCAGGGCACCGGGCCGCGTCGCGACCTGCCCCGCTGGCGGCATCGTCATCAGCGTCTTCGCGAGCAAGAGCGGCTACGGGCCCGGCGAGCTGCCGCGGTTCGAGGCCGAGGTGGTATCCACCGGCCGTCAGGCCTGCACCTTCAACCTCGGGCCCAGGTTCCTGCGTCTCATGATCAATACTGGCGACGCGAGGATCTGGGACTCGGCTGACTGCGCGGGCGGCACCGGCTCCGGGGCCGCCACGCTGCGGCGGGGCGTACCGGCGGCGGTGCATATCTCGTGGGATCGGCAGGTCTCGGCTCCCGGATGCCGGCCGCAGCGCGCGCGGGCCAGCGCCGCCACCTACGTTGCCGTCGCCTACAGCGGCAAGCTCGCGAGCAGGCCCGTGACCTTTGTGCTCCGGTCGCCGGCGGCCGGGTTAGCGGGAACTGCATCAATGGACCATTGCTGTAGTCAGGTGTGGGTGAATGGACCATTGCTGTAGTTCCGGCGGGGGCTGCTGGCCGCAGCCCTCCTGGCATTACGCCGGGCCGGGTCACGCTAGATCAGGGAAAAAACATGTTATTTCCGGACAGCTGCTAACCGCCCAGTGCGACGGTGATCGCCTGCCGGACGTCCTCGACCTCCCTGACATCGGTGAGGCCACCGTGCTCACCGGTGCCAGCGCCAGCCCCGCTGCCGTCGGGCCGTCCCGCGTCAGCGGCCGACGGGATGCCGCACGAGCCGACTGGCACGATGGCGCGGCGGAATCCCATCCGCTGCGCCTCGGCGAGCCTGCGCTGGACACCGGTGACCCTGCGCACCTCGCCGGCCAGCCCCACCTCTCCGATGGCTACCAGGTTCCCCGGCACGCTCAGGTTGGCCGTCGCGCTGGCCAGGGCAAGCGCGACGGCAAGATCGACGGAGGGCTCGGTGAGCCTGACGCCGCCCACCGTCGCGGCATAGACGTCCTGCCTGCCGATCTGGACGTCCGCGCGCCGCTGCAGCACGGCGAGCACCATGCCGACCCTGGCCGCGTCCAGGCCCGAGGTGACCCGGCGCGGGACCTCAAGCACCGATGCCCCGACGAGCGTCTGCACCTCGGCGAGCAGGGGGCGGCGCCCTTCGAGCGTGACGGTCACGCAGGTGCCGGGTACCGGCTCGCGGTGCTGGGAAAGGAACAGCGCGCTCGGGTCGGGCAGCCCGATCAGGCCGTACTCGCCAAGGTCAAAGCAGCCGATCTCGTCGGTCGGCCCGTACCGGTTCTTCAGCGCCCGCACCATGCGGAGCTGGGAGCGGGAGTCGCCGTCGAAGTGCAGGACCACGTCGACCAGGTGCTCGAGCGCGCGAGGCCCGGCGATCGAGCCGTCCTTCGTGACATGCCCGACGAGGACCGTCGAGAGCGCGCGCTCCTTCGCGACCGCCATCAGGGCGCAGGTCACCTCGCGCACCTGCGTGACCCCGCCAGGGGCGCCGTCCACGCCGGCCGCGGCGATCGTCTGCACCGAGTCGACGATCAGAAGCCGCGGGCGGACCGCCGCCACGTGACCGAGCAGGGCGGACAGCTCCGTCTCCGCGGCGAGGAAGAGGTTCGGGCTGACGGCGCCGATCCGGTCTGCCCGCAGGCGCACCTGGGCGGCCGATTCCTCGCCCGTGACATAGAGGACGGGGCCGGACTCGGCGACAAGCGCGCCCGTTTCAAGCAGCAGCGTGGATTTGCCCACGCCTGGCTCTCCGGCAAGCAGCAGCACCGCGCCGGGGACGAGGCCGCCGCCGAGCACCCGGTCCAGCTCGTCGAGGCCGGTGGGCCGCGCCCGTGCCGCCGTGGCGTCCACCTCGGCGATCGGCACCGCGGGCGTGCGCACGGGTCCAGGTCCCGCCGCCCGCAGCCCCGCCCGCACCAGCGAGGGAATGCCGGTCTCCCCGACCGTGCCCCACGCCTGGCACTCGCCGCAGCGTCCCGTCCACTTCGCCGTGCGCCAGCCGCACTCCGCGCACCGGAACTCCGTGCCCGCCGATGACTTCGCCATGGCTGGCACCGTAGCCGACGGTGCCGACAGCGCGGGCCCGCGCCGCGCTCGCCGCGAGTGCGTGGTCACCGCCAGGCCGGCATAAGCTAGCCGCGCAAAGTGCTATCCAGCGGCCGCGGGGCGCTGGGCATGAAAGGCACAGGAAGGCACAGGGAGGTGCTTTGAGCAAGGCCGCGCTTGTCGCGCTGTCCACCGCGTCGGTCTACCCGGACAGGGCGCCGGACGCGTTCGAGGCGGCCGCCAGGCTTGGCTATGACGGCGTGGAGGTGATGGTCGCCACCGATCCGGTCAGCCAGGACGTGGACGTGCTCCGCAGGCTCACCGACTATCACCAGGTCCCCGTGCTCGCCGTGCACGCGCCCAACCTCCTGATCACCCAGCGGGTCTGGGGCCGCGAGCCCTGGGGGAAGCTGCTGCGGGCCAAGGATGTCGCGGAGCAGCTTGGCGCGCGTGTCGTCGTCGTACACCCGCCATTCCGCTGGCAGCGCGATTACGCGCGGGACTTCGAAACCGGGCTGGCGAGCATGAGCGAGGAGACCGACGTCATCTTCGCCGTCGAGAACATGTTCCCGCTGCGCGCGGGCGGTACGGAGGTCGCGCCGTACGCACCGCACTGGGATCCGGTCGGCATGGATGTCCCGCACGTCACCCTTGACCTGTCGCACACCGCGGTTTCCGGGTCTGACGCGCTCGCGATGGCGGCGGATCTCGGCGGGAGGATCGCGCACGTCCACCTAGCCGACGGGACGGGCGTCGCCAACCGCGATGAGCATCTTGTCCCCGGCCGCGGCGGCCAGCCCTGCGCGGAGATGCTACGGCTGCTCTCGGCCGCGGGCTACGCCGGCACGGTCGTGCTCGAAGTCAACACGCGGCGCGCACTGAACAGGGACGAGCGGATGGGTGACCTGGCGGAGGCGCTCGCGTTCACCCGGCTGCACATGGAGCGTTATTCAAAATCGACGAGCGAGTCCAGGCCCGGAGGGCTTGCGTGAGCGGTCGGCCCAGGTCAGGACCACGGTGACCTGGACAAGTAATTTTGGATAACGCGACTTTGGTTAAGACACACTGAGCGTTATTCAAACCGACTCGCGAGTGCAGGCCCGGAGGGCTTGCGTGAGCGGTCGGCCCAGGTCAGGACCACGGTCAGGTTGGCGCATAGTTTTGAAATAATGCGACTTTTGAATAAGACACACTGCCTCCCCCGCGGGGCGCTCACGCATCCAGGATGAGCCGCTCACGCATCCAGGATCAGCGTGACCGGGCCGTCGTTGATCAGGGACACCTTCATGTCAGCCCCGAACACCCCTGTCTCCACCCGCGCGCCGAGCCCGCGGAGCGCGGCCACGAAGGATGCGACAAGCGGCTCGGCCACCGGCCCGGGGGCAGCGCCCGCCCAGGAGGGCCTACGGCCCTTCGCCGTGTCCGCGTACAGCGTGAACTGGCTGATCACCAGGAGCGGGGCGGCCAGGTCGGCGGCGGATCGCTCGCCACGGAAGATCCGCAGATGGTAGGACTTCCTGGCGAGCGCGGTCGCGGTCTGCTCTGTGTCGGTATGGGTCACGCCGAGGAGAACGAGAAGGCCGGGCCCGGTGATCGATCCCGCGATCTGGCCGGCCACGGTCACGCTCGCCTGGCTCACCCGTTGGACGACTGCTCGCACGACCATGCATTCTACTGGGTACCCGTGGGCTCTCCAGCTGTGTAATTATGGTTCTGACTAGCGGTTTCCCGCTCGGTCCGAGACGATAGCACCGAGTACGCGGCTTGTAAACCGTAGAATCCGGGAAAGTTGATCATGAGTGAGACGACGCCTGCTCAGCTGGAAACCGAGGCACTCATCGATAGCTGGGTGCTGTCCCTTCATGCCCGTAACCTCTCGCCGCTGACGCTGCGGGACTACCCGTCCAGCGCGCGGATGTTCGCCCGCTGGATGGCCGCGCAGGGGATAGGCGCACGCGAGCTTACCGCCGCCCGCGTGCGCGCCTGGCTCGCCGCCGAGATCGAGCGTACCTCCGCGGCGACCGCCGCCTCGCACTACCGGCACGTCCGGGTCTGGCTGCGCTGGCTGGCGAAAGAGGAAGAGATCCCCGCCAACCCCGCCGAGGGAATCCCCGAGCCCAAGGTCAGCAGGAAGCTGAAGCCGCCCCTGTCGGATGACGACCTGGCCGCGCTGCTGAAGGCATGCGCGGGGAACGGATTCTACGAGCGCCGTGACGCCGCGATCATCCGGGTGCTGACCGACACCGGGATGCGGGTCTCCGGGCTCTGCGGGCTCCGCTACGACCCGGGCCACCCGGACCGCAACGACGTGTCCCTGGCCGCGCGGATGCTGCGAATCACCCTGAAAGGCGGTGACGAGCACCCCGTGCGGATCGGGAACAAGACCGCAGCCGCCCTCGACAGGTACCTGCGCGCCCGCGGCCGCCATCCCCGCGCCGCACTGCCATGGCTGTGGGTCGGCAAGCGCGGGCACCTGGGGGTCGTGGGCGTCGAGGAGCTACTGCGCCGCAGGGCGGCCCAGGCCGGGGTGACGCACGTGTACCCGCACCGGTTCCGCAGGACATTCGCGTCCGACTGGCTGGATGCGGGCGGCAGCGCGGAGAACCTGATGCGGATCGCGGGATGGAAGTCGTACACGATGGTCGGGCTGTACACCGAGGAGCTGGCGGTGACGCGGGCGCACGAGGCCCATGACCGCCTCGCCCGCGGCGACCGGGTGTGACGTCCGGGGCCTAGGGCTCGTCGATGACCCTGACGTGCCAGTCGCATTCGGAGTTGACCGACAGGTAATGGGTGCCGCCGTCGCCGTAGGCGTAGGTGGTGCCGCTCTTGCCGTTGCCGAGCTCGTTGACGTTCACGCCGCTGAGGTCGCCGCCGCCGTCTTCGTCGATGATGAAGTTCCCGGTGGTGCCGAAGGCCGAGCAGTCGTAGGACCATTCCAGTTTCCATGTGGCGGTGACGGTGAACTGGGGCGTGTTCTCCTGGCCGCTGCCGCTGAACTTCGCGACGGTCCGCGCGGCTGGTTTCGGAGCGGCGGCCTGGGTGGCCGGTGCCGCGGCAGGCGCCGTCGTGGTGCCTGCCGCGCCCGGCGCGGGCGCGGGGGAGTTGCCGCCGCCTAAGGCAGCGCCGACGACGGCCACGAAGACGATGAACGCGCCGATGCTGCCGAGCACGGTGAGGACCGGGTGCCGCCGCGGCCACGACTTGCGGGGCGGCCCGCCGTATCCGCGGCCGGTATACGGGCCGTCTCCGGCGTACGGGCGGCGGGGCTCCTGCGGCGGGTACGGGGGCTCGTTGTATGACATGAGGGGTTTCTTTCATCCGGGGGCGGGGTTACTGCCTCGTGTGACGCGGGAGGTGCCCCCCGGGTTTGCCTGTGCCGCAGGCGATTCAGGTCTGGTAAGTACATGGTGGCTAAACGGCAAGTAAACCGCTTCATGTGACAGCGCGTCATCATCGCAGGTCCGTAGCTATGGTGACAAAGAAGTCACAGGGGAGGGAGCGGGACATTGGGTGAGATAGACGTTATGGACGCGGCGGCACGGTTCCGCCGCATGCGCCGGAACCTGTGGGCGGCCACCGGCGCCGCGTGGGCGGCGGTCCTCGCGCTCGACGCCGCCGGGGCGCCGCTGCGGTACATCGCCACCGTCCTCGCGTTCGCCGCCGCGACCCTGGTCGCCGCGCTGCACACGGCGCTGATGACCGGCCGCATGGACCGCGCCTACGCGGCTATGTCGAAGGCGTTCAGCCATGAGTTCATTGAGCTGCTGCGCCAGGAGCTTGCTCTTCACCGGGTGCTTCCGCTGCCCCGGCACCGGGGTACAGCTCGGCCCTTACTCTGCGGGATGTCTCGATAATCTCGCGTTTCTCGTCGTCGGGCAGGTCGGGGTTGGTGAGCACGCTGCGCTCCCACCCGTCCCGCGCCGCCAGGGTCTTCGGTTCGGCTGTCTCGTTCGCGATGCGGTCTAGTTCGCCAGGCATCCAGCCGAGTGCTCTCTCGATGCGTGCGCGCGTGCGCGCGATCGGCCACCGCCCGCGCCGCTCAAAGTTGCCGATCGTCTTGATATCGACTCCGGCCCTGACCGCTAGCTCCTCCTGGGTCAGACCCAGTTCCCCACGGCGTGCCACCGCCCCCCGGGCGGCACGCTGATGGTCGCTCATGCGCACATCATGTGGGGAACGTTTGGGAACGTCAAACTGGCTGGTCAGACGTCATAGTTCCTGGTCATTGGTCCTAAAGTGCCCTAAAGTTCCCTTATTTTCCGTTCCTCGGTTGACAAAGTTCCTGAACGTTCCCTAGAGTTCCCGCATGGCAGAACCCACTCCCGGCCACGAGGCTCTCCGCCTTGGCGCGACCATCCGGGCACTTCGCGAGGCCAATGGTCTCAAGGTCGTTGAGCTTGCCACGGCGATAGGGGTCAGCCGTCCGTATCTGGCCAATATCGAGCGCGGCAATAAGAAGGCAACTCCGGGAATCTGCCGCAAGGTGGCCAACTTGTTCGGCGTCCCTCTCGCCGCGATCACTGTCGAGGGCTACGACCGCATCAGGGAGTCAGCGTGACCGCGGCGCCGGATAAGGGCGACGCCCGCGCCCGGGACCGCTCCCAGGCCGCACGGATCGCCGCCCTCACCTCATGGGCCCGCACCCCCGACCGGACCGCCCGCACCGCGGCAGCGACCAGGGCATGGGCGAAACGGTTCGAGAAGCTCGTCGACCCCGAGGGCATCCACCCGCCCGAGGTACGCGCGCAGATGGCCGACGCTGCCCGGCGTGCCTTCTACCAGCGGATGGCCCGTAACTCCGCCCGCGCCCGCCGCGCCCGCGCCTAGAAACCGCAGGCGCCCCGCCGCGTGAACGACGGGGCACCAGACATAAGGAAGGAATGACCCTACCCATGCACAACGATGTTTCTATCCCGCCAGGGGTGATCAGCAGAACGCACGATACCAGCCGCCCCCCGGCCGCCTCGCCGAAAGTCACCAGGACCGGCCGCGAGCAGCAGCTACGCGACCAGGTCACCGGCCTCGCGCCCGGTCAGCAGCAGCAGGTCCTGTTCATCCTCGCGACCACCGCGCGGGCCGCGGTGGAGTCCGCGCTGTCGCTCCTGCACGCGATCGGGCCCGTGCCGCCGCCTGCGGGTGACCCCGCGGCGGGACCCGGTGAGCAGGAACCGGCCGCCGCCGCTGAGGCCGTTGCGCGTCAGCTCCGCGCGGCGGGCGGCGAGGACCCCGCCGTGAACGGCGCTTCCGCGTCCCTGTCCGTCGGCGGCGTCACGTTCGCCTGCCGCGGAGCCCCCGCTGTCGGCGACCCCGAGCCAGACGGCAGCGGGGGCCTGAACGTGCGCGTCGAACTTGGCTACACGGGGCAGGGCAGCCCGCTGGTCCTGAAGGCCAGCAGCCTGGAATGGCTGGACGATCTCCAGTCGGCGCTGATCGTCGCCCGCGCGCAGGAAGCACTCGAGGTCGGCGTCCAGGCCGCTGCCGTGCGCGTATTGAGGGGGATCGCGCCGGACGGCGCGGCAGAGGCCGCGGACGACGGGGACGCGGATGACCGGCCGCTGGCCTACTGGGCATGCGGCGACAGCGGCCACGACGACGAGACCTATGCGCCCGGCGCTTCCGCCTGGTGCCCGCGGCACGGCCCCACGACCGTGGTCAGCGAGTCCGGGTGGATGGCCGCGGGAGCGCAGTCGTGACGCCGGGGGAGCGGTGGGCCGAGCTCCGCCGCGAACTCAGCGTCCGCCGGGACACCCTCGAGCGCCTGGGCGATGACCACCAGGCCCGCGGCAGCACCAGCGCGGCGGCGTGCCACTCCCGGGCCGCTGAGCTGGATTCCGCGCTCACCTTCATGCACGCGCTGGAGGAACGGTGACCCTCTTCTATGCCCTCCTCGGCGTCCTGGGCGTCGCTGTCGTGGCCCTCGCCGGGGCAGCCGGGTATGCGGTGGCGCCGGTGGCGCCGCGCCGCGCTACCCCGTACATCCCTCACCACGCCCGCGCCGCGGCCCCTGAACTGCCGTCCGCGCCCGTGCCCGCAGCCACCGGACCGGGAGCGGGCCTGACAGACGCGGACGGCAGCGCCCCGGCAGCGGCACCGCACCTCCTATCCCCCCCGGAGGTGCTGGTGCCGCTGCCGGAGGTGCCCTGGGCCGTCCGCGTCTGGGGCTGCACAGCGGCGGAGCTGGCGGCCCGGCTCGCCGCGGCGACCCCGACCTGGCGTGAGCTGACCGTCCGGCTGTCGGTCCTGTGCACGCTGGTGGCTGGCAGCAGCCTGGAGTGCGGCGCGGCTGCTGAGCTGGCCGCGTACACCAGGCCGACGGTGATGTCATGAACCGCCCCGGCCGCAGCATCCCCGTCGCGGAACGGGCCGCCGCGGGGGCCGCTTTCCTCGACCAGTACCTTCCTGGCTGGCACGAGCGCATCGACCTGTCCAGGCTCAGGCTGGCGTCGGAGTGCGACTGCGTCCTCGGCCAGCTCCGCACGGCTCCCTCGTTCGGCTACCGCAGTCCCTTCAGCCAGATGGCGGCCGAGCTGGACATCTCGGAGGACGTGGCGCGATTCGGCTTCGGGTTCTATACCGATGAAGTCGGCTTGTACGAGTCGCCCGCCTGGTCTGAGCTGGATGCGGCATGGCGTGCGCTGGTCACGGCCCGGCGGGAGGCCGCGGCGTGAGTGGCCCAGCCGAACGCGCAGCTGACCTGCTCGTCCACTACGAGGCCGAGGTGCGAACCATCATCGACCTGATCGTGGACGCTGCCGGGAGCGAGACGTGACCGGCCCGGAGCATTTTAAGCACGCGGAGCAGCTGCTCGACTGGGCATCGGCAGGCGAGCTTGACAGCAACATCGAGCGCTACCATCTCGCCGCCGCGCAGGTGCATGCGACGCTCGCGGTCGCCGCAGCCACCGCGCTCATGTCAGACGTGCCGATCGTGGACTGGCGTGCCTGGTACAAGGCCGCAGGGACACCCAGGCCACCACCGCCTCCCGGCCCGCGCGAGCCCGACTGGGATGAGCTGTGAGGCGCGAGGTGCGGCTCCGGCTGCGGCGTGCCCGGTGGCACCTCACCGTCCTCGCCGGGATGGCTGCCGCCGCGTGGCTGCCGTTGCTGGCCGCCGCGGGGCTGGCGCTCACCCTCACCATCGCCGCGGTGATCCTCGCCGCGGCGCCGGTCCGGGCACGGGACCGGCTCGAGGCCCTCGCCGACGTCACCCGCGAGCCCCGCCGTGGCGGGGACTGGGACATCAGGGAGCTGACTAAATGACCCGCTACGACCTCTGCGGAGTGCCCTACGACACGACGTGGACCGACGGCGACGGCACCACGCACTACGCCCTCGACCGTGCCCTCGGCGGCGCGGACGGCCCCGCCCGCTGGTCCGGTGAGCACGACTGCAACCCGGCCTGCGGGTGTCACCTGGCCAGCAAGTGCCTGTCCTGCGGGGCGTGCACGGGGTGTGACGGCTGCTACTGCGGAGAGGCGCACTGGTGATGACGCCTGTCCTGATCCCCACCGCATCCGGGGAAGAGTGGCACGCGGCGCGGCGGCTGGGCGTCACCGCGTCGGAAATCGCCGTGGTGATGGGGTTGTCGCCGTACTCCAGCCCGTACGCCCTGTACTGGCGCAAGCTCGGGCAGCTGCCCGAGCCTGAGGACACGGCGGCGATGGACCTCGGCCGGTTCCTCGAGGCATGGGTGGCCGGGCGGTTCCAGGAGCGGCACCCGCAGTTCGAGGTCCTGGGGGACGGCCGCTCGCTGTTCGCGCACGGCCAGCGGGACTGGCAGCTCGCCACGCCTGACCGGGTGCTGTACCGGTCTCTGAAAAACTGGGACGGAACCCGGGAGCTTTTCGCTGTCCTGGAGTGCAAGACCTCCGGCAGCTATGAGGACTGGGGTGACGACGGCTCCGGCGAGATCCCCGTCCACTACCGGTGCCAGCTGCTGTGGCAGATGGACGTCCTCGGCGTCACCACCGGCTACGTCGCCTGCCTGTTCCTGCACTCCCGGCAGGTCCGCGTCTACGAGCTGCGGATGGACTACTTCGCCGCCGAGGACCTGAAGATCATGCGGCGGGAAGCTGCCCGCTTCCTGGCCCGGCTGCCGGAAGGGGAGATCCCCGGCGTCCCGCCGGATGTGGACTGGACGCCGGCCACCGCGAAGGCCCTCAGGCGGCTCCACTCGTCCGTCGAGGACGTGGACGTCCCGGTCAGCTCCCAGCTGGCCGGATGGTACAGGGCCGCCTGCCGCAACCTGAGGAAAGCCGAGCAGAGGAAAGCCCTGTACGAGAACCGCATCCGCGCCGTGCTCGGCGGAGGCCGCCGCGCCGTCGACCCCGGCCGGGGCGGTCAGGTCGTCGCCACGCGGCAGGTCTACGACCAGCGCCGTATCGACCTGAAGCTTCTGCGCGCCCGCTACCCCGAGACCGCCCTCGAGTGCGTGACGGTCTCCACCGTCGACAAGCTCGTTCCCGCCAAGCCGAAGGACCCGAACCCATCGTGAACCGTGACCCCGCCGCCCCGCCGCCTCCGGCCGTGAATGCCGTCGCCGAGACATCGGCTATGCGCCGCGCCTACTACGCGCTCAAGGACCTTGACCGTGACGCACGGTTCCGCGCCCTGAACTGGCTGCAGAACGTGCTCCGCACAGAAGAGCCACCGTTCTGATGGCCGCCCAGACTGTCAGCGGCGCCGTTGCCACGCGCGAGGCGGGGCCTGTCGCGGTGATGTGGTCCCGCAAGACCCACTTTGCCGCCATCCTGCCGGACCGCATCGACGTTAAGAGCTTCCTCGGGACGGCCGCCGCCGCCCTGTACGGCAATGCTGAGCTGATGCGGGCTGCCGAGACGTCGCCCGACACCCTGATCACCGCGCTGATGCGGTGCGCCGCGCTCGGCCACCAGCCCGGCACCGACGAGTACTATCTGACGCCCCGCAAGAAGAAAGGCGTCCCGCAGGTTCTCGGCATCGAGGGCTACCGCGGCGTCATCGAGCGGATGTTCCGGTCCGGCGCAGTCGCCAGGGTCATTGTCCGCGAGGTGTGCGCGAAGGACTACTTCCGCTATGTGGAGGGACAGGACGAGCGGCCCGTTCACAGCTTCGGCGGCCAGGGAGCCACCGGCGCGGATTTCTTCGGCGCGAACGGCTCCCGGGACCGGGGGCCGATGGTCGGCGTCTACGGCTACGCGCAGCTGACCACGGGCGCGTACTCGCGCCTGGCGATCCTCAACCGCGATGACGTGATGGCCGCGCGGGACGCGGGCGGCTACAAGGCCGACGACCTCTATAGCCCGTGGAACCGCTATGACGCCGGGAAGGACCACCCGGAATTCCAGGGGCGGTCCATGTGGTGGAAGACCGCTGCGAAGCGCCTGGAGCCGTGGGTGCCGACATCGGCGGAGTACCGGCGTGAGCAGCTCCGCGCGTCCGCTGCCGCCGCAGCCGGCACCGGACCGCCTGGCGCACCTGACGCTGAGGTCCACGACGCGGAGGTCGTCGAGGACCCGCCCGCCCGCGTGCCGGACGAGACACCGGCGGGCGGTCCCGCGCGGGCGGGCGGGCCAGACGGGGACGGTACCGGTCACGCCGGGGCCGCGGGCACCCCCCAGGGTGGCCCGGTGCCAGCCGGTACCGTCCCCGCTGCCCGGCGGATGACGGCCGCGCTGAAGGCGTACCACGTCCTGTTCGGCCAGGTCCCCGTCGGCGACCGCGGTGACCGGCTCCTCGTCACCTCCTTCCTCGCCGGCCGTCAGGTCACCACGTCGGGCGACCTCACGGCCCGGGAGCTGGCGGTGGTGAATCAGCGGTTGCAGGCTGAGCTGGAGGCGGCGGGTGGCTCGGGTGAGGACGCGGCGGCGTCCATCTGGGTCGCGGTGAACGCAGCACGCCAGGCCGCAGGGGGTGACACGCCGTGACCCTCACCGAGGCTCAGGCCATCCACCGGATCCTGCGCGCTGTCTACCTCGACGGCGACTACGAGCGCGTCATCGGGGACGCAGTCCAGCTCGCGGAAAAGACCTGGGCTGCTCTCTCCCTCTCGGGGCGGCCCTATGTGCATCCCGGCGAACTCGCCTGCTGGCAGCAGCGTAGTACCGCGTGCAGCAATGGTGATCCGTCGTGAGGCTCACCTGGCGCAGGCGCAGCCCCCAGCCGCCACCGCCCATAGCCTGCACGCCGCATCCCGTCCCCGACGGCGAAGCCCGCGACATCGTGACGGCCAGCGACTTCGCCGCGCGCCTCCTGCTCTCCCACGTCGAGCCGACTGACCGGGCACTGACCGGCTGGCAGGGCTGGCGCACCGGGCCCGGTGATCCGCCGTGAAATGGATCATCGAGGTCGAGGGCGCCCCCGCGTTCCCGCACAACGCGGCACAGGCGTGCCTGATCGCATCTCGCATGAGGGCGCCCGGGGGAATCGCCGAGGCGCTGAGCCGGCTGGCTGACGCGCTCGGCAGCGCCCGCGTGGAATGCACGTGCACCTGCCAGGTTACGGCCATTCACGACCCTGACTGCGACCTCATGGGCGGCGGTGAGCCGACGTGACCGGCCGCCGCAGCGGTGCGACGTGCTCATCTTGCAAGGTCCCGGTCATGTTCGCACTCATGGAATCCGGCAGGCGGATGCCGCTCGACAGGTCGCCCGACCCGGCCGGGAAGATCGCCTCCCGGCTCGACCCGAGCCTCGGCCGGGTCGCCCGGATGCTGAAAGACGGTGAGGAACCCGCCGGGAACGAGCGCCGGTACACCTCCCACTTCGCCACCTGCCCGAACGGGGACAGGCACCGGCACCGCAAGCCAGCAGCCCCCGCGCATGACTGCGCCTGGCCCGGCTGCGAGACCGGCGCCAAACCCGGCCAGCTCATGTGCGCCCAGCACTGGTACCGGGTGCCGAAGCGGCTCCGCGACCGCATCCGGGCTCACTACGTGCCTGGCCAGGACGCCACCACCTGCACAGACGCATACCGGGCCGCGTACTGGGACGTGCTGGAGTACGGCCGCCGCCGGAACACCGGCACCGCCGGACAAGGAGCCCTCCTGTGAGCTTCCCGTTCCTCGCCCGCTTTACCCGCCCGGACAACGGCTGGCCGCAGGACCGCGTGAGCGCCGCCGCGCACCTCACCGTCGGCGGCGTGTACACGGTGACCCGCATCGAGACCGGCTCGTCCAAGACGCTCCTGTACTTCGCGGAAACATCGCAGCGGACCGGGTTCAACTCGGTGATGTTCGACCCCGCGACCGAGCCCGCCGACACCGCCACGCAGTGGTGCGTCGCCTACGGCGGCGACGACCCGAACGAGTGCGCCGGGACGCTCGTGTTCGACGGCGAGGCCGAGGCACGCGAGCAGGCCCAGTGGATCAGGGACGGCATGCTCGCCCGGCGCACGGTCATCACCAGCGACTGGAAGCGTGTCCCGTGAGCCGGACCGCGCCCATGACGTTCGAGCGCCGCGCCGCCAACTACCGCCGCCAGCGAGGCCACATGTGGCTTACCCCTCCGCAGCTCCGCCGCCTGCGAGGCAAGCAGCGCCGCGCCAGGAAAGGAAGCACGTGAACAAGGAAATCCGGCACGTCAACATGCAGACAGGCGAGGTCACCGAGGGAACCGTCCGCCCCTTCGCCGACGTCCTCCGCGACCTCGGCAAAGGCAGCGTCGCCGACGAGGCCGCCGCCGAAGTCAAGCCGCCCGTCGGCGACCCCGTCGCGGCCGTGTTCTTCGCCGACGACCACGGCAACCTCCATCGCAGCGACCCCCGGCAGGAGCAGCTCGCGCTCCGTGACATCGCCCGCCCCGACCATGAGCTGTGGACCGCAGAATGACCACCATCCCCACCATCCCCACCGACGCCGACAACGCCGCCCAGGTCATCCGCAAACTCGCCACCGGATCGATGCGGCCGGACAAGCTCGAACCCGGTGACGTCTACGCCATGGCTTACCGGCTCCGGCCCCCGGACCGCAAGTTCAGGGACGCCGTGCTCCAGGTCGTCACCGCCGCCGAGGACGCCGCCGGCGTGAAAGTGATGCGCGGACGCCCATGACCACCATGACCGAAACACTCACCGACGCCCAGTGGGATCACGTCCACCGCATCCGCGCCGGATACCTCGCCCACGGCCTCTCCACGGCACCCGCCGACCGTCCCGCCGCCGAGCACGCCATCACCGGGATGTACCAGATCATCGGCAAGCCGCCGCCGCAATATATATGGGCAGATTCGCCGGCCACCGCCGCGCTCGCGATCTGGCTGCTATCCGGGAAGGCAAGGGCCAGCCTGAGGGCCAGCCTGAGCTGGAACCGCCACTTCAGCGGCCAGCTCGAATACTGGATCGCACACTACCTCGCACCACGCGAGCTCGGCATCGTCACCTATAAGCCCGGGGATTCCGCACGGCTGGACCTGTGGGCGCAGATCGCCCGGTCGTGCGGCTGGTGGTTTCCGTACAACGGCGTGTGCGTCATCTCCGCGCGGCCGGCGGAGGTGCATACCGAGACGTGGGACCCCGCGCGGAAGACAGTCCGGCTGCACTGCGCCGGCGGTCCCGCGCTCAAGTTCCGCGACGGCTGGCAGGTTCATGCGTGGCACGGCCGCCGCGTCCCCGCCTGGGTCACCGAATCACCGACCGTTGAGCAGATCACCGGCGAGAACAACACTGAGATCCGCCGCTGCGCGATCGAGGCCCTCGGCTGGCCGCAGTTCATCACCCAGGCCCGGCTCGAGCGCATCGGCCGGGCCGCCCCCGATCCCGGCAACCCTGGCCGGCACCTCGCCCTCTACGACGTGCCGGAAACACTGTGGGGATCGCCGGTGCGGCTGCTGCTCATGACCAACGGCAGCGCCGAACGGGATGGCACCCGCCGCCAGTACGCGGAAACCGTCGCCGCGTCGTGCCGCACGCCCGTGGAGGCGGCGGCATGGCAGATCGGCCTGACCGCCTCCCAGTACACGCAGACCGTGCGGCGCACATGACCGCCGCGCAGTTCACTCTCGCGCTCGCCGGGGCGCTCGCGTGGCCCGGCGTGATCGTGACCGTGGCGCTCATCATCCGGAAAACCCAGAAGGAGAATGATGGCAACGCTTGACCAGCTCGTCCGCGAGCACGGTACCGACGTCCTCGGCCACCTCGACAAGGAGATCGACGTCCCGGTCGTCACCGGCCTCCAGCACCAGGGCGACGTCTCCGTCGTCCCCGTTCACATGACCGGTGACCCGTTCCGGCGTGCCACGGCACCGCTGCCCGCCAGGGGCACCGCCGTGGTAGACGGTGCACTCTCAGGCGGCCACGACCACGTCCTGCACCCCGGTTTCAGCGCCGCGCACGTTCTGTTCGACCCCGCTACCCCGTCGCCGCAGTCCCTGGCACTGGGCCTGCTGACCGTCCCGGACGGCGAGACGGCATACCTCGCGCACCCGGAACACGGCTACTCCGGTATCGGCGCGGGCACCTATGAGCTGCGCCGCAAGCGAGAGGCAGCGGAAGGGGAGCGCCTCGTCGCCGACTAGGCGCGTGGCCGCTTGAGTCCAGCCCCCGCCGCGGTCCCACGGCAGGACCGCGCGGGGCGCGCGGCCGGGAATGGAGAGCCCGGCCCGGATTCGCGGCCACGTGAAAAGGGCCGCCGCACCCCACCCCGCGGCGGCCCGGATAAAAGGGGTGCGCGGCCCTCAGCCCCCCGTATGAGGGCCGCGCACCCTGCCCGCTGTTCTACACGACCGGAAAGGAGGAGGGGTGCCCAATGGGCGAGCACCGCTCACCGTGGCATGGCGCCGCCCCGATATACCCAGGCCACCGCCCGGCCTGCTGCCCGCGACACCGACGGAATGGGTTCATGTCTGGCGGCGTGTCATCGTCCAGCCCTCGGTCAAGCTCACCGGGTTCACCATGGCGTCATTCGCGGAATGGGCCGACGGGACGCGCATCCATCCCGGGAATGCGGTGCTCGCTAATGTCACCGGCCTCAGCGACGCCGCGGTCCGCCGCGCGCTGCGTGACATCCGCGATAAGTACGGGCTGCTGTGGCGTTACGCGGAGGGGTCGAAGAATGGCCGGAACGGCGGCTCGGACGAGTACCGGCTCACTATTCCTGATGACATTTTCGGCCGTGTGCCGATGCTGTCACCGGACTACGAGCCCCCGCCGGACCCTGTGGATAACTCCCCGGATCACCGGTACTCAGTACCGGAGACCAAAAAGTTAACGGTGTTTAACACCGGTACTGAGAGACGTGAACACCGGTACTGAGAGACGTGAACACCGGTACTCAGTACCGCCCACCTTACAAGGACCTAGTCACTACCTAGACACCATGCCAACTACAACTTCGCGAACCTGCACCTGGAAGGACGACCCGCCTGTGGACAACGCTCCGCGCCAAGATGATCTCGCCGCCGCGCTCAGCCCCGAACCGCTCACCATCGAGAGCCTGATGCGCCGCGTCACCGAACTTGAAAAGCAACTCGCAGGAACCACCGCCGAACTCGATACCGCCGATGTGAGGCTTCTTGTCCTCGACGACACCGAAGACGACCTCACCCGCGCTAATGCCGCACTCCAGCAAATAAGCAACCTCCACAAGCCGCACGCCACCTACAGATACCGCCAATGCTGCACCGAATGCGGTCATCAGATGCCATGTGCCACCCTGGTAATTTGCGGCAGCGCACACCAGCCGCCGCTCGCCGGACCCGGGACCGCAAACGACGCCGATCCTGAACGCGCCGCATACAACGCCACTGCAGCATCCGGATTCCCGATGATCGACCCTGACTGCCGCGACGGTAAACACGGTTCATGTGTCGGGGCACCATGCGAATGCGGATGCCACACCAGAAAGGCACTGTGATGCTCTCCCGGGAAGGCATCGCCCTGGAATGCTTCAACTGCGGCGCCGTCGAGTACATCCGCTTCGAATTCACCGAGCCGCTCCCCGAGCCCGGCAGCACCACAGAGACCGCCGTCACCTGCGACACGTGCCACCGCACCCAGTGGATGACCCTGACAATCACGCGACGCGACAATGCCGAACAGGCGCGGCAGCCGTAACCCGCAGCGCCAGGCGCGTCTCGACAACTACACATGGCTCCGCACCACACAGCACTACACGATTCGCCAGGCCGCCGGGCGACTCGGCATCAGCTTCCGCACCGCCCAGCGCTACGAACACGACCTCAAGAAAAAGGACACCACATGACCTGGACCATCTGGGGCGACGGCAAAGACCCCATCGAAGACCCCATCGAAACCGGCCTCGACGAGCCACAGGCCCGCGAAGGACTCACGCGCCTCGAGCAGTCAGGCCGGGCCGACTGCTACGCCGAGAACGATGACGGCGCCGTCATCGGAACCTCACAAGCCACCACCAGCCCGGCATGAACAGCACCGACACGACCCACCTGATCAGCTTCGCCCGCACCCTCGCCAGGCACATGACCGCACTCGCTGACGACCTCGAAGCGCTTAACCAGCCCCGCGCCGCCGACCCGCCAAGGTGCGGCGACTCGCTGTCCTGCCAGCGGCCAGCCGGCCACAACGGCGCGCACCTGCGGACATGACATGCCACTGCGGATCTGCCTCGGCTGCCGGACCCTCTTCAACATGGACACCACCGGTACCCAGCGCTGCCCGGCCTGCCAGGCCGCCGCAACCACCAGGCGCCAGGCCAGGCCCAGCAGCAGCCGCCGCGGACTCGGCTGGGCATTCACCCGCCGCAAGCGCAGCGACCCCGCATACCAGGCCGCCACACGATGCCAGTGCCCCGGCTGCCCATGGTGCGGCACCACATGCGGCAGGCCATTCACCACCGCCAACCCCAAGACCGGCGGCCACACAGTCCCCCGCTCGCGAGGCGGCACAGCCAGCCCCATCATTGCCCTATGCAGGGCATGCAACTCCGCCGACGGCGGGACGCTCACCCGCCGATGACAACAAGTAACCGCAAACCCCGGCACCGGATTTTTAGAGATCGGCAGCCCCATGGACCCTCACCGCCCTGACCCCCCGCCCCGGTACCGCTGGCCTGCGTTTTTGGTGACGCGCTGTGCCTAGGGCCAGGAAGCTGCCGGGTCAGGCCGTCGATAGCCGCAATGGCCAGAAGGTGACGCTTCCAGGTCAGCCGCTGCGCCGGTTCGCGCTGCCGCGCCGTGATGACGGGCAGCTGTATGAGCTGCGGACGCGGCGGATGTGGAAGGCGCTGTGGGATGACGCGCGGTTGTCGTCGGCGCTGTCGCCTGTTGACCGGGAGCTGGTGATCCGGTGGGCGGAGAGCGTGGACGAGTGGCTGAAGGCGCTGAAGCTGGCGCGGGCGTCGCCGATCGCGCGCGGCAGCATGGGCCAGGATGTGGCCAGCCCGTATTTCGCGATCGCGGCGCAGGCGCTGGCGGCGGCGGTGGCGTGTGAGCAGCAGATCGGGATCGGCGCGCTGAACCGGACGAAGCTGGGTTACGCGATGCTGGCTGAGCGGTCGTCGCTGCTGGACCTCGCGGCGCGATTCCCCGGTGGTGGTGACAGTGAGCCGGACCCCCGCCTGCCCTGACTGCGAGTGGCTGCCGGAGGGTGACCTGTGGCCGACGGAGGGCCCGCGGGCGGTGTGGTGGATCGAGACGTTCTGCATCTGCGGCGAGGGTGACTGGTATGGGCAGCCGCTGAAGCTCCGCCCGGATCAGAAGCGGTCGCTGTACCGGTGGTTCGAGTTCTGCGGCGGCTGCGGGCACTGGCGGTACACGCACTGGATCCGCACCGAGGCGACAGGCGGCGGGAAGACGACGTTCATGGCTGCCGTCGAGGTGCTGGAGCTGGCCGGGCCGCCGGAGATCTCACCGGTGTCGCCGAACGTGGTCAGCGCGGCGAACAGCTGGGATCAGGCGAGCAAGCTCTACGGCGCCGCGAGCATCATGTGCGGCGGCCAGGGCCGGAAGGTCACCGAGTCGCCGATCCGGGACCACTTCGAGGTATACGACAGCAAGATCGTGCGCTCTGACGGCCGGCCGGGTGAGCTGGTCCGCGTCGCTGCGGTCGCGGCGACGAACGAGGGCGGCCTGCCGTCCCTGTTCGTCGTCGATGAGGTCCACGAGCTTGGCGACATCGGCGAGACGGGCCGCGTCCGGATGCACATCGTCATCGGCAAGTCCACGAATAAGCGGAAGCTGCGCTGCGAGATCCCGGTCAGGAACGCTGACGGGAAGGTCACCGGCGTCCGGAGGGCCGAGCGCGGGCCGGGCCGGATCATCGACATCTCAACAGCCGGGTTTGATGTGGATCACTCATTCTTCGGCGCCCTTTACAAGCACGGGAAGGAAGTCCTGAGGGATCCGGCTGCCGCGCCGCGGCTACTGTTCGAATGCTGGGAGGCGCGGCAGGGCCTTGACTTCGAGATCCCCGCCGACCGGCTGACCGCGGTGCGGGATGCGAGCCCGGCGGCGGGGATCCTGTGGAACCCGATGGACCGGGTGCATGAGTGGACAGACCCGAAGATGCCGCATCATGAATGGGGCCGGTACTACGCCAACCGGTGGGAGAGGATCCCGGAGGACTCATGGCTGAAGGATCACCCGGCGGCGTGGGGCAAGTGCCAGGGAACGTGGACGCTGGCCGGGGATGAGCCTGCCGTCCTGGCGGTGGACATGTCCCTGACCCGCGATTCGACCGCCGTGGATGAGCTGGCCCTGCTGCCTGACGGGCGGATCGCGGCGACCGCGAAGATCTGGCTGCCGTCGGCCGGCCGGATCGACCACCTGGAGGTCTACAACCACATCAAGGACCGCGCGCACGACCTCGGCGAGCGGTTCCGCGGCGTGGTGTACGACCCGCGGTTCTTTGAGCTGCCTGCCCGGATGCTGGAGGATGACGAGGGCTTGCAGGTGATCCAGTTCGACCAGACGGCGGCTTTGATGGCCCCTGCGGTGGGGGAGACATTCACCGCGATCATCGACGGCATGATCGTGCATGACGGTGACCTGGAGTTCACGGCGCAGGTGCTGGCGGCGGCGAAACGGCCGCAGGACCGCGGGTTCACCCTGAGCAAGGGGAAGAGCAGGCGGCGGATCGACTCGGCGGTGGGGCTGTGCATGGGCGTGTGGGCGATTAAGCGGGTCCCGAAGCCGGTGAACATCCTGAACACCATGTGGTAGGGAAATCCTCTTGCCGTGGCATGCTGTAACCGTAGATTTTCCTGCTAACCCTGGCGGTTTCTGTGGCGGTGGCATCTCATGCGGCGGGTGGCTGGCCCGGCGTGGCCTGGAACCGGCTGGCCGGCCGCGTGGCCGAGGCTGCGGGGAAGCTGGCTGGCCGGGTTCTGCGGGCGGCGCCCGCAGTGCCGGGCCTGGCTGGCGCGGGCCTAGTGGCGCTGGGCGCTGGTGAGGTGGCCGGGCATGTCTTCGGCCATGGCCTGGCGCCGTGGGTGGCGTCGGTGACAGGCGGCGTGTTCCTGCTGCTGCTCGACCGGCGGATCTGATGGATGGCTACGACGAGCTGATCGACAAGCATCCGGTGTACATCGAGATCTCCGAAGAGCTGCTGATGGACTACGGCGTCATCCCGGACACCCGGGAGCGCAAGCCAGTCTCGCGGCGGATGCGGCTGCGCTGGCGCATGGCGGATGCTCGTGAGCACCTGGCGCGCTGGGCTTACCGGCGCATCGCCGGATGCGACCTGCCGGAGTATCAGTGAGCGCCCGCTATTACGTCCTGGCCAGCGACGAGCTGATGGCCAGCAGCCTGCAATGGCCTGACGGGCTGAGGCCGGTTGAGCAGGAGCCGGCCGGCCTGGGCCGCTACCCGGGCATGCACTGGTGGCTGTTCGAGGATGATGGCGCCTCGCCCAGCCTGGACGGCAAGCGTGTCGAGTTGTCGTTCAGCCAGGGTGGCGCGGCGTACGGGCGCCGCGTGGTGGGCTAGGTGGCTGTCTTCTCGGGGCCGCGGCCGAAGGAGGGCTACAAGTTCTCCGACCGGTTCGAGAAGCGGGCACTGACGTTCATCAGCCCGCCGATCGGGCCGCTGACGCAGGCTCTGCAGGACCAGTCCACGGGCGATCCGGAAGGCGCGCTTAAGCATTCGGCGTGGTGGTCATGCTCGGATCTGATCGCGTCGACGATGGCGATGCTGACGCCGTGGGCGATGGAGGGCCCGGCGTTCGGGGTGGGGACGGCGAACCGGGTGGCGAAGCAGCCGCAGATCCTGCAATGGCCGGGTGCGAACGATGACATCTACGATTTCCTGTACATGGGCACCATGTCCGAGTGCATGCGCGGCAACATGTACGGGCAGAACGCCAGTTTCGACAAGCTGATGAACCCGACGCAGATCGAGCTTGAGAACCCTGGCGTGGTGCGCGTCCGCAAGCAGCAGGATGGCACTTATGAGTACAAGTTCCATAACCAGGTGGTGAAGCCGCCGGAGCTGTGGCATAAGGCGATGTTCCGGTTCCCTGGCAGCCCTATCGGGATGTCGCCGATTCAGTACGGGGTGAAGGCGACCCGGCTGGGGCTGTCGGCGGAGCATTTCGGCAACCAGTACTTCGAGGACGGCGGCCACCCGACAGCGGTCATGACCAATGACAAGGTTGATGAGGTGTCGATGGATGACGCGCAGACGCTGAAGCAGCGGTTCATGTCCGCGCTGCACGGGTCGCGGGAGCCGGTGGTCCTCGGCGGCGGGTGGAAGTACAACGCGATCCAGATCACCCCGGACCAGGCGCAGTTCCTCGACACGCAGAAACTGTCCGACAGCAAGGTGTGCCGGTTCATGCGGGTCGCGCCGGAGATGGTCGGCTGCACGAGTGAGGGCTCGGCGATCACGTACGCGAACGTGGAGCAGCGGGCACTGGGGTTCCTGACGTACACGATGTTCCGGTGGATCAAGCGGTGGGAGATGTGGCTGGGCCAGTGCCTCCCGCCGGGGCAGTACGTGAAGTTCGACCTGGATGCGCTGCTGCGGGTGGATTACCTGACGCTGTGGCAGGGCCTGCACATGGCTGTCGGGTCGCGGATCATCACGCAGGATGAGGGCCGGGAGATCGTGGACCGGGCGCCGCTCACCGACGAGCAGAAGGCGATGATCGACGCGCTGGTGATGCCCATCCCGCCGCCGGTCGCAGGGCCGCGGGCCGGGAACTAAAGCGATGGCCAGGACCTATACGACGCAGGCGCGACGGCACTCTCTCCCCGCTGCGCGCACGATCATGATGGGTGGCCGGGAGCGCACGGCCAAGTGCTGGTGCCTATGCGCGTTCAACCACCCAGATAAGCGGCGGGTCTGCGGGCCGGCGCGGACCGTCGAGCTGCGCCGGGTCGGCAACGTGGAAACGCTGCTGTGCGCTGGATGCGCTGAGGCAAACGGTGCGGTACTGGCCGGGACGGAGTGAGCATGGAACTCAGGTGGAATGGCCCGGCTCAGGTCAAGGCCCTGGGCGATGAGCCGACACAGGCTCAGCTGAACGCGCTGTTCGCCATTCCCGGCGACACGAAGAGCGATAGCAGCCTGCCGCATCACACGGTGAGCGGCGGGAAGGTCGGCGCGGCGGACAAGGACGGCTGCATCGCCGCTATCGGCGCGCTGAACGGCGCGCGGGGCGGCGTGCAGGCCAGCGCGGCGGAGAAGGGCAAGGCGTACAGCCACCTGGCCTCCCATCTGCGGGCGATGGGCGAGACGCCGCCGGAGAAGCAGTTCGCCGCGGCCCGTGACCTCGAGCTGCGTGCGCAGCGGCGGCGGGGGATGCTGCGGGTGCCGGAGCGGATCGCGCTCCAGTTCGGTGCCAGCGGCGTCGAGATGCGCGCGAAGGCCAACGGGACTGGCGGCACGAAGTTCCACTTCACCGGTTATGCCACCGTCTACGACTACCCGTTCGAGATGTGGGACTTCTGGGGGGATGAGTTCAGCGAGAAAGTGGGGCAGCGGGCTGGCGCGCGGACCCTCGCGAATCACTGTGATGTCCCGTTCCTGGTTGGCCACAACGACGCCGGGATACCGATGGCCAGGACGAAGAGCGGGACGATGGCGCTCGGTGAGGACACTCACGGCCTCCATGCCGATGCGCCGGGCCTGGATGGGTCGCTCGAGCAGATCCGCCAGCTGGCCAGCGCGGTCGAGCGCGGCGATATGGACGAGATGTCGATGGCGTTCATGACGATGCAGCAAGACTGGTCGCCGGACTACAGCGAGCGGACGATCCTGGAATACGACCTGCACAAGGGCGACGTGTCGGTGGTGGTGTTCGGCGCGAACGATGGCACGGCCGGGGCGGCCATGGTGGCACTGCCCGCTGAGCAGCTGCTGCTTCGCCGGCCGACGGGCGTCCGCCAGCGGGGCCGCGGCGATCAGCGGATGCCGACCGCGCCGTACACGGTGAACGACGGCGAGACCACGATGTGCGCGCAGTGCCAGTCGGCGAACGACGCCGACGCGTGCTTCTGCGACCAGTGCGGGGCGCGGATGACCACCACCCCGGGCGCGAGCACGGTGACCGGTGAGGACGAGAGCCAGCAGTGCCAGTCGTGCCTGTCGATGAACGCGACCGACGCGAAGTACTGCGATCAGTGCGGCCAGGAGCTGGCGGGGGTGCGGCCGTACCGGGCAGCCGGCGGCGGGTACGCGGACTGGTCCCGCCGTGGCGGCGGCCTGCCGTCGGCGAGCGACTACAGCGACGCCCCCGACTACGACCCGGCGCCGCACGCCGCCGACGACGCGATGCAGTGCCCGAATCCGGATTGCACGGTGGAAGGCGGGGCGCTGAACTCGCCGGACGCCAGGCACTGCGATCAGTGCGGCCAGCCGCTGTATGACGAGGACGGGAAGATCGTCACCGATGACCTGGGCGTGCCGGAGGAGATCGAGGGCGATGCGTCGCAGGCGCTGGCGCTGCGGCGGCGGCAGCTTGAGCTTCTGAGGCTCAGCGCGTAACCTGAGCCTCGTTACGGGCAAGATCGGACAGTCCCGCTAGCGCGGGCCGCGAGCCCGGCAGCACCGCCGCAAGGGCGCCCGCTGCCGCGGGAACGGCAACCGCTGGCACACGAGATGACGCGCCCACGTCAGGCACGCCTCGTGTGAAGGGGACTACCTCCGTGGATGAGCTGATCCGCAAGCTTGAAGAGCGCCGCGCTGCCCTGGTGAAGGCCGCGGAGGCTGCGCTGGCCCCGGCCGCCGGCCGCGAGACTCTCTCCTCGACGAAGGAAGAGCTGGCCGCGTTCGACAAGGCCACAGCTGACATCGGCGAGATCGACGCCCAGCTGGCCCGGTTCCGTGAGCAGCGTGACCGTGAGGCGAAGGCCGCGAAGCTCCGCGAGGGCGACCCGCGCCCGGTGACCGGCCGCGCCTCGGGCGGAACAGTCACCTCGGAGCCGATGGTGTACGGCAAGGGCAGCGGTCACTCGTACTTCCTGGACATGGCACGCGCCACCTACAACAAGGGTGACGCTGACGGCGGCGTGTCCGCCGCCCGTGACCGGCAGTCCCGCCACGAGGCCGAGCTGCGCGTGGAGATGCCCAGGCGGCAGGAAGCCCGCAGGCAGCAGGCTGACCGCCGGCTCGAGCAGGTGCTGTCCGGTGAGGCGCTTGAAGGCGGAACCCGCCGTGAGAAGCGGATGGCGCGGCTGGAACGGCGGACATTCGAGCGGTTCCTCGCCGCCGGCCACAACGTGTACGAGCAGCGGATCATCTCCCGCACCGACGGCCAGGGCGGCTACGAGGTGCCGCCGCTGTGGCTGGTCGACGAGTACATCGAGTACCTGCGCGCCGGCCGGGTGCTGGCTGACCAGTGGCACAACTTCCCGCTGCCCTCGAGCACGGACTCGATCAACATCCCGCGGCTGACCCTCGGCACCGCGACCGGGACGCAGCCCGGCGACGGCGCCCCGGTGCCCGGCCGCGACATCAAGGACAACTTCGTCCAGGCCCGCGTCATGACCGTGGCCGGGCAGCAGGACGCGGCAATGCAATTGCTCGACCAGTCCCCGCTGAACTACGACGAGATCATCTTCGGCGACCTGGCCGCGGACTACAACATGCAGTTCTCCGGGCAGCTGCTGCTCGGCTCGGGGTATCCGCAGCTGAACGGCCTGTACCCGGCGGGTCAGCTGTACGGGACGCTCGGCACGTCCGGGGCGACCGCGACCGGGTTCTACACGCAGGCCACCGGCCTGACCACCGTGCAGTGGACGGGCGCGGCGAGCTTCTACGTGGGACTGGCGCAGCAGCTGTCACTGATCAGCCGGAACCGGTTCCTGCCTCCGTCGGCGCTGATCACCAACCCCATGGTCTGGTACGCGCTGGCGTCAACATCGGACTCCACCGGCCGGCCGCTGGTGGTCCCGGCGCAGCAGGGCAACAACTTCAACCAGGCCGCGGGTGACGCGGACGGCCCGATCACGGAGGGCCTCGTCGGGCACATCCTGGGCCTGCCGTGGTGGATTGACCCGAACATCCCGGTCACCTTCGGCGGCACCGGGGCCACGCAGCCGTCTATCGGGGCCATCTCGAACGGCAGCACCGCTGCCGTGCCCGGCGCCGGTGGCACCTCCACGAACGCGAACGTCTACACCCCGGCGATCGCGGCCCGGTGGGCGGACCTGTTCGTGTGGGAAGGCGACATGCGGACCCGCGTCCTGACCGAGGTGCTCAGCGGGAACCTTGCGGTCCGCTTCCAGCTGTACGCCTACGCGGCCAGCATGCCGAACCGCTACCAGGACAGCTCCGGGAACCTGCTGTCCTACGGCAACACCAACTCGATCGGCGCGCTCGGCGCGGCCCTGTCACAGGGCGCGGCTGGCGGCCTGCTCGGCTTCTGACCGGCTCAACTCGATCTTTCTGAGGGAGAGGAACTCCACATGGCTGATCTGGCTTCGGGCCGGTACCCCGACAGTGAGGAAGAGTGGCTGCTCGACGGGTCACCGACGCCGCCATTCCGGCGGACCATCAGCAGGCGGGATATCGTGGGGAGTTCCATCCCCAAGGTCACGACCCTGAACGTGTATGCCGTCCCGGTGCAAGCCGGGGACATTTTCGGCTTCGTGTCGTTCCTGGTCTCGGTTGCTGGCGGCACCCTGACCCACTCGTGGGTCGCGGTGTACAACGGCGTGACCACCGGAGCGGCGCTGCTGGCGCAGGTCGCGGACAACACCACGGCGACCGGGTGGGCTATTGGTGCCCAGCATCTGGCGCTGGCCTCAGTGATCAGCAACATCGGCACCGTGGGCACCCCGCAGGGCCCGTCGACCGCACCGATAGTGGCGAGTGGCCCGGCGATATGGGGCATCGCGTTTTACCAGTCAGGGACGACCGGCGACACGATCGACGGCATGGTCGGCGCGGCAGTCGCTGGCGGTGCAGTCGCTGGCCAGGTGCCGATGCTGTCGCAGGGCACCCTTTCCGCCACTGGCACCGCGCCGTCTGTTCTGCCGACCATGGCTGCCGCTGCGCCGACCTCGGCCAACGGTGGTATCTCCTACCTGGTCCTTTCAAGGAGCTGATCATGACCGCGCCTGCGAATGATCTAGTTGGCGGCACAGTCAACTACCCCGTCTACCTCTTCGAGTCGAACTGGAGTGATGACGCGGGCTCACATGAGGTCGCATTCCAGGTCATGCTCAGCCCTGGCGGGACGACGCCCTCAGTCTCGAATGTTGATGCCGTTCAGGCATTTCTTGAGGCTATGGCGGCCTGGGCACTGGATACCTATCAGCCAGGCCAGCCAGGCGGTAGCAGTGGCTCGTCAATCCTGGCCTCGATCACTCAGGCCGAGACGACCCTCTACACGTCGGATTAAGGCGGTCACCCTCATGGCCGCCGAAGACATCACGGACCAGGTCACGGCCTGGGCGCTGGACGAGGTCAGCAGGCAGTGCATGGGCGAGCACTACGGCGTCTCGGTCACCTGGGCGCCGGTCCCCGCGCAGTCGCCGTCCGGCGTCCAGGTGGTCCCGGTGTGGCACCTGCTGATCACCGGCCGGAACCCGCTCCTTGCCGAAGGGCCGCTGTACCACACGCAGGTCATAGGCGACATGGCGCTGATCGACGCTCACGTGCGGCCGAAACAGGACACGGTCCGCGCGGCGGTGACAGCCGGCCTGCGGGCTATCTGCGGCCTGGCGTCGCGGAAGCTCGCAGGGCCGGACGGGAAGCCCTCTGTCCCGGCGGGGCACCGATGAGCGCCGGGCCGCCCCCGCGTGATGAGGGGCGCGATCCGGGCGGCCCGGTCCCGGCTGGCCGGGCGCACATCCTGGGCCGCCTGCAAGCCGAGCTGCGGCAGGCCGAGGGCTGCCTCGCACATGAGCGCGCCGCTGAGCTGCGCACCCAGATCAGCCAGCTGTCCGCTGGTAACCCCGCGGACCCCTCACGAGAAACCACGGGCCGCCCGGCGGCCAGGAGGCAGAGGAACCGATGATCGACGTGGCGCAGGCCGTGGCCGACCTCGAAGCCCATTTCAGGCACGCCGAGCAGACCGCCCAGGCGTTCCTCGGCGAGCACATCCCGGGCCTGCTGAAGCTCGGCCAGGAAATCACGGCCAACCCGCTGCTGAAGGCCGCCTATGAGCTGGAAGTGCCGGACTCAACCAAGACGATGCTCGCCGGGCTGCTCAAGGGCGTCGAGGCAGAGGTCAGGCAGGTCCAGGCCGCGGCGGAGGCGCAGGCCGCTGCTGTGCCCCGGCCGGACCCGGCCGCTCCGCCAGCCTGACACAGCCCCCCGGTCATTGAGAGGAGGTGAGGGACGATGCCAGCGGTCACGCCATGGTTTCAGGGCGCGCAGGTGCCCGTCCCTCCCTTCCTGCTGACCGACACCACCGGCACGGCAGTGAACGCCGTCGGCGGCCTCTCGAAAATCGCGTGCACGGTCTACCTGCCTGACGGCACCACCGCCGCGCCCACGGTCACGAACCCGTCCGCCGGCACCTACGCGGCCATCTACACCACCACGCAGGCCGGTCATCACGTCGCCGTCTGGACCAGCACCGACACGACGTACCCCGGGGCGTTCTCCGACACTTTCGAGGTGCAGCCGCAGCGCGACGGCACGATCGTCAGCCTGGCTGAGGCTAAGGGCATCCTGCACCAGACCGCGACCACCGCGAACGATGCGAAGATCCAGGGGTTCAACGCGGCGGCCACGACCTGGATCGAATACGTGTGCGGCCCTGTGGTGCAGCAGACCGTGGTCGAGAAGCTGCCGTCCCGCGGCGTCACGCAGGCCCTCTCCAAGCCGCCTGTGATCTCCCTGGTCGCATGGACGGCACCGCCGCCGGGCCTGTCCGGGGTGGCTGTGCCGGTGCCGCCGTCGCCGATGTTCCCGGTGATGGTATTCGGGATCCCCTACCCGATAGATCAGCTGTACGCCGACCCGAAAACCGGGATCGTCACCCACACATCCGGGCTGCCATTCATCTACGGCAGCTACATGTGGCAGTACACAGCGGGGCGCCTGGTGATCCCGGCGGGGATCTACGAGGCGGCGAAGATGGTCCTGAAGCACCTGTGGATGGTCGAGGCGGCGGGCACCGGAACCGGGACCGGCACCGGTGACGAAGAGACGCAGGACACGCCGTTCGGGTTCGCGGTGCCGAACCGGGCGGCCGAGCTGCTGCTGCCGTTCAACGCGGCCACCCGGGTGGTCGCGGCGTGACCGGGCTCATCGCGCGGCTGTACGCGCAGATGTGGGCGAACTTCTGGACACCCTCGATATGGACGCTGGCCGCGCTGGCGGCCGGTTTCGCCCGGCAGGCATGGGTGGCCGGGCGGCGGCACCTCGAGCGGATGGCCGTGCACGACGCGACGCGCCGGATCACCGCGGACCTGTACCGGCACCTCGCTGGCCGTGAGCACCCCGACGCGCCGGACCGCGCGGCGCCAGGCGGTGCGCGGTGAGCACCACGGACCTGGTCCCCGACATCCTGGATTACCTCGTCACCGCCTGCCAGGCCGCCACTATCCCCGGCGGGTCCCTGGCAGGGGTGACGGTGTTCGACGGGCCGCAGCCGTCCGGCGCCGCGACCGGGCTCGAGCAGGTCCTGTGGGTCGGGCACAACCCGCAGTCCCTCACCGAGCAGGCCGGGCTCGCCGACCAGTCGTTCGCGTTCGTCGGCGACCAGGGCGCCACCCGCGACGAGACCGGCGAGGTCATCTGCTGCGCGAAGCACTGGACCGGCGACCTGAACTTCAGGGTGCACCGGGACGGGTGCAAGGCGATCACCGGCGCGGTGGAGCTGATGCTCCGCGGGCGCCCGGCGGCCGGCGGCCCGGGTGACTTCTCCCTGGGCGGCCTCGTGTTCTGGGCGCAGCTCCTGAGCGCGACGTGGTGGCAGTCCCTGGCGGACGGCGGCGCTGAGGCGTACTGCGCGTTCAAGGTCAGCTATTCCGGACGGCTGGTGACGTCATGAGGAGCAGGACATGCAGGTGAGATGCGTGCGGGCGCACGGCGAGTTCAGGCCCGGGGACCTCTCGGAGGTGCCAGACGGCGCCGAGGTCAGCGACCTGTACTGGGAGCCGGTCCCGGCCGCGCCGCCCCCGCCGGCCGCCGCGCGCCCGCCCGCGGCTGACACCCCGAAGGCAGGTATGTGATGGCACTCCGCTCAGGACTCGCCGCCCAGCTGACCAGCCCCGTCGCCGAATCCACCTATGGTGTCGCGCCGTCGCTGTCCGGCGCGAAGTTCTCCGCGTTCAAGTCTGAGACGCTCGAGCTCAAGAAAACGTCCGTCCAGGGCCCCGGGCTGCTCGCCGGGAAGCTCTACGGCCAGGCGGCCCGCCGCGTGGTCACGAACTGGGCGGCTAACGGTGCCATCACCATGGATACGCCCGCCCGCGGGCTGCAGCAGTGGCTGTTCCCGATGTTCGGCTCCTACGGGCAGACCGCATCGGCGCTGACGCAGGACCTGACGACCGGCGCCTACAAGGCTGTCCACGCCCCGGGCCCGCTGGAGGGCAGCACGTTCTGCGTGCAGAAAGGCGTCCCGGCCGCGGACAACGGGACGGTTGAGCCGGTCACGTACACCGGGTGCAAGATAGCCGACTGGGAACTGAGCGTGAAGACGGGGGAGATCGCGCAGCTGGTCCTGACCATCGAGGCCCGCAACGAGCTGGCCGGGACGATGAACTCCGACCCGCTGAACGGGTCCCTGCCCGCGCTGCAGGCCTATGCTGCCCCGGCGGCGGGCAGCGTGTTCCACTTCCTCGAGGCCACGCTCTACACCGGCGGGACGGTGTCCACCGTCTCCGGGGTCACGTCGGTCACGTCCCCGGTCATCGCGGCCAATGTGCTGTCGGCCAGCGTCAAGCACACGGTGCCGCTTGACCTGACCCGGTACTTCCTCGGCAAGGCCGGGTTCCGCGACGAGCCGCTGCAGAACAACCTCCGCGGCATCACCGGGTCGCTGGAGATGGAATGGCTGTCCAGCGAGGCCCGGTACAACGCGTTCGCGTCGGACACGCCGACGCCGTTGCAGCTGACATTCCTCGGCCCGGCGATCGGCACCGGGTCGGACTTCTCGACGCTGACGATCCTGATCCCTGACATCTTTTTCGACGGCGACTCCCCGAAGGTCGGCGGCCCCGAGGTCGTGAAGGAAACCCTGCCGTTCACGGGCCTGGACGACGGCGTGAACAACGTCATCCAGGCCACTTACTGGACACTGGACTCCACCTGATGGCCGTCCGCCGCACCCGCAGGCCGAACCCGCCCCGCACCGTGTCACGGGTCACCACCTTGTCCGTCTTCGGCGCCGGCGGGGACCTGGGCGCCGCCGCGCAGATCGTGGCGGACGAGGCGCGGCGGCTGGCCGCTGCCTGGTCGCGGCAGGTGCCGCCGTCGGTCTCAGTGTCGGTCCGGGGGCGCGTCGCCACCATCACGGCGGACGCCCCGCCTGCCCGCCCGAACGAGCTCGCACTCAGGCATCCCCTGTTCGGCGACCGGGAGCACTGGTACGGGCCGGATGACCGGCCGTTCCTCGCCCCGGCAGCCGACGCGAAGAGCGACGCGGCGATGGCCCGGTACGCGCAGAAGATCGACACGATGTGCCGCAAGGCCGGATTCAGGTAAGGACGTCCCTCATGAAGATCGACTATGACGGCCAGGTCTACGAGTTCGACTCAGGAAACATCGACTTGCAGCAGGGCATGGTCATCCAGCTGCACACCGGCATGTCCATCGCCGGGTGGGAGAACTCGCTCAACGTCAGCGAGGACAAGCCGCCGGGCCCTGAGTGGCTGAAGGCGGTGCAGTCCCTGTTCTGGGCAGTGCTCGCCCAGAACGGCGTGACCATGCCGATCGCGGACGCCAACCCGAAGATCGGGAAGTTCCTCGCCGCCTACGGGGCAGCCATGGCGGCCGGGGAGACCGCGAGCGCCCCGGCTGAGCCGGACCCTACGCCAGCGCCCCCGTCCCCGCCGGCCGTTCCTCCGTCACAGGGGCCGTCTTCCCGGCCGGATATGACCCTGACGCCCCCAGGTCAGGAGGCGCCCAGCCCGGCCACCGGGTCCTGACCGGGAACCTGCGTGACCTGCGCGGTGAGTACCTGTTCGGCCTGGCCCACATCTGCCACCTGCGCCCGCGTGACGTGAACGGCCTGACGCTGCCCGACTTCGCGAACCTGATCGACAGCATCGACGCCTGGGCCGAAGCGGGCAAACCGAAGTGAGGTGATCTCCGGTGGCGAACCTCGTCAAGTCCGTCATGCTGAAGATCGTCGCTGATGACGGGGACACCGAGGCCAAGCTTGACAGGATCACCGCCAGGGCCGGGGAACTCGGGCGGCTGCACCCGGACATCAAGGTAAAGATCGACACGGCGGCGGCGGGGGCGAAACTGGCGGTGCTCCGCAAGGAGCTGAAGGACACCGGGAACGCTGCGGCTGGCAGCGACAGCGTCAGCCTGAAGTCACGGCTGATGTCCCTGGGCAGCACCGCCGGCGTGGTCTCCGGCCTGGGGGACGTATTCGGCGCCTTCAACGCCCAGGCGTCCATGGGTGCCCGGGTCATGTCCGGGGTCTCCCTCGCCACCGGCCTGCTCGAGGCGCCCCTGGCCGGGGCGATCGCCGGTGCCGGCGGCCTGGCGGCGGGGGTCACCGCGGCAGGCGCCGGGCTCGGCGTGTTCGGCCTGGTCGCCAGGTCCGTGTACGGCCAGGTATCCGGGGCGCTGACGAAGCTGACCGCCGCGCAGCAGCAGTACAACAAGGCCACCACCGCGAAACAGCAGGCAGCAGCCCTGAAAGCCGAGCAGCAGGCCATGTCCGGGCTGACCGGCTCACAACTACAGTTCGCATCCGCACTCACGACGTCGAAGAATCAGTGGTCGGGGTTCGTGAAGGCGGCGTCTCCTGGCGTGACCGGGGTAATGGCGCAGGGGCTGCGGCTGCTCCCCGATGCGCTGAAGCTGATGCAGCCGTTCCTGGCCAGCACCGAGAACGGCCTCACGGTCATCCTGGACCACCTCAAAGGCGGCCTGCAGTCCAGCTGGCTGAAGGACTTCGCCCGGACCATGGGGACATTCTCCGGGCCCGCGATCGTCGGCGTCGGGACCGCCGCGGGGAATGTCATCAAGGGCATCGCGGGGATCCTGAAGGCGTTCGTGCCGATGGGCGTGACGGTCCTCGGCGGCCTCGACACGATCACCGGCAAGTTCGCGGCCTGGGGGCAGAGCCTCACCCGGCATTCCGGGTTCCAGTCGCTGATGACGATGGCGCAGGCGGACATGCCCTACGTGATCGGCATCGTGAAGAACCTCGGCGCCGCCATCGGCCACCTCGGCGGGTCCATGACCGGCCTGTCCACCGTCTCCAACTCCAGGACCCTGCTACAGCTTGCCCTGCCGCTGTCGCAGCTGCTGAATACCCTGACGAAAGCCGACCCGGCACTGGTGCGGTTCGGCTTGTACGCCCTCGCCGCGGGCGGCGCGGTCGCGAAGATGAAGCCCGCGTTCCAGGGCATCTCCGCCGGTATCGGCGTGATCAAGGGCGGCGCGGCGGCGTTCCGGGACCTGTCGGCCGGGTTCTCGAACAGCGCGGCGGCGGCATCGGACGCGACCGGGATATGGGGGACGTTCGGCGGGAGGATCTCCACGGTCACGGCGGCGATCGGGAAATGGGGCATCGGGTCGAAAATCGCGGCGGCGGCGACAAGAGTGTGGACCGGCGTGCAGGCCGCCTTTGACGTGGTTATGGCCATGAACCCGGTCGGCCTCATCGTGATCGGCATCGCCGCGCTTATCGCGATCATCGTCATCTGCGTCGTCAAGTTCAAGGCGTTCCGCGAATTCTGGATCGGCCTGTGGAAGGACGTGAAGACACTTTTCGGTGACGCGCTGCACTGGGTGGAATCCCACTGGAAACTGCTGCCCGCGATTTTCCTCGGCCCCCTCGGCATCGTGATCACGCTGGTGCTGACCCATTTCAGGCAGATCAAGTCGGGGGCGATGTCTCTCGTCCACGATGTGACGTCTTTCTTCTCCTCCCTGCCAGGGAGGATCCTCGGCGCGCTGGGAGACCTGGGGCGGCTGCTGTGGAGGGCGGGAGTCGCCGTCGTGCAGGGCCTGATCGGCGGCATCACCTCGATGCTCGGCAACCTCGCCGGCGCCGTCGGGAACATGGTCGCGTCGATCCCCGGCAAGATCCTGCATGTGCTGGGGATCGGCTCCCCGTCGAGGGTGACGTTCTACCACGGGCAGATGATCGCGGCGGGCCTGGCGCTGGGCATCGAGTCGGGACACTCCCGCGTGCAGTCCGCGGCGGCGCGGCTCGCGCAGTCCGCGATCCCCGGCCGCGGCGGCCTCGCCGGTGCCGGTGCCGGTGCCGGCGGCGGCCAGCTGGTGCTCGAGGTGAAGGGCGGCGGGACCGGCCTGGACCAGCTGTTCTTCACCTGGCTGAAAGAGAACGTCCGCATCCGCGGCGGCAGCCCCGAAGTGCTCGGCCACTGACATGACACTCCCCGTCACCCCCACGTTCCCGGCCACGCCCCTGGACCTCCGCGCCGAGCTGCTCCTCAGCGGCACCTGGACCGATGTCACCAGCTACCTGACCATGGGCACGGGCGCCGTCACGATCGGCCGCGGCCACCCGGACGAGTCCACCACCACCAGCCCCAGCACGACGCAGGCGACCTTCAATAACCGGGACGCCCGGTTCAGCGGCAAAAACCCGGCCGGGCCGTACTACGGCCAGCTGGGCCGCAACGTCCCGCTGCGCCTGTCCGTGCCCGAAGGCGCGAGTTACCTGCGGTCCGACACCGACCAGGCCAGCTACGCCAGCTGCCCCGACTCCGCCGGGGTGAGCATCACCGGGGACACCGAGATCCAGCTCGACATCACCTTGTCGTCGTGGCGGCAGGCCACCATCCTGGCGGCCAAGTTCGGCAACAGCGGCCAGTTCTCCTGGCTGCTGTCCCTGCAAGGCAACGGGACCCTGTTCTTCAGCTCGTCCCCGGACGGCGCCGCCCAGGTAACGGCGGCGTCCACCGTGAGCATCCCCAATCCGCCGGGGGGCACGGCGCTGCGCCGCTGCGCCGTCAAGGTCACCCTCGCGGTGGCCACCGGGACCGTGACGTTCTGGACGGCCCCCGACATCGGCGGGACATGGACGCAGCTCGGCGCCGCAGTTGTCAGCGGCGCGACGTCCGTGTTCGACTCAACCGCCCCCGTGACAGCAGGCTGGACGGTCAGCACCTCCCTGGCCGCCCCCGGCTACCAGGGGAAAATCCACGCCTTCAGGCTGCTGTCCGGCATCGGCGGGACCGTCAAGGCCAGCCCCGACTTCACCACCCAGACGCCGGGCGCGACGTCGTTCACTGACGCCCAGTCGAACACGTGGACAGTCGCGGGCACCGCGGAGATCAGCAACCGGAAATACCGGCTGCACGCGGAATGCTCAGCATGGCCGCAGAAATGGGACCCGACCGGCACCAGCGTCACCGTCGCTGTCACCGCCGGTGGCCTGCTGCGGCGCCTCACGCAGGGCAGCAGTCCCCTCAGCAGCGCCCTGTACCGGGCATACGTGCGGCTGGGCGGCACGGTCGCCCCCGTGGCGTACTGGCCCTGCGAGGACGGCAGCAATGCGGCCAGGCTGGCATCCGCGCTCGGCGGCCAGGCGATGAGCTTCACCGGCGCCCCGTCCCTCGCCGGGTTCTCCGGGTTCGCCTGCTCGAATCCCATCCCGCTCCTGAGCGGAAGCACCTGGACCGCGGCCGTTCCCGCCTACTCCGGCGGGACCGACGCCATTCTCAGGTTCCTCATGGCCGTGCCCTCCACGGGTGCCCCGGACATGTCGGTCGTGGCCCGCATGTACCTGACAGGCACGATCCGCCGCGCGGACCTCCTCTATCACACGGGCGGCGCCCTCCAGATGCTCTGCTACGACGGCAGCGGCGGAGTCCTCGAGGACACCGGCTCCGTGGCCTTCGGCGTCAACGGCAAGCTCATGCGGGTCGGGCTTGAGCTCAGGCGGAACGGGACCGGTACCGACTGCAACATCGAGACCCTCACCGTCGGCGCCGCCGCTGCGGTGAACAGCACGACCCTGACGCTCGCGAGCTCGACGGCGGGGATGTGCACGATGATCGTGTTCAATCCCGCCGCCGGGGTGATCACCGACACCGCGATCGGGCACGTGTCGCTGCAATCCACCTGGGACACGCTGTTCGACCTGTCCGGCGCGCTCGCCGCGTGGCAGGGCGAAGCCGCCGGTAACAGGTTCAGGCGCCTGTGCGGCGAGGAGGGGATCACGTTCCGCGGTATCGGGGACCTGGGTGACACGACGGCGATGGGCCCGCAGGCCACCGCGCACCTCACAGCCCTCCTGCAAGAGTGCGCCGACGCCGACCGGGGGATCGAGTTCGAGCCCCGGCAGGTCCTCGGCCTCGGCTACCGCACCCGCGTCAGCATGCTCAACCAGGCGCCGGCGGTCACGCTCGCCTACACGCAGCTGGCCGCTGACCTGCTGCCCACCGAAGACGACCAGTTCGTCTTCAACGACATCACGGCCACCCAGGCCAGCGGCTCGTTCTCCCAGCAGGTGCTCGCGACCGGCCCCCTGTCGGTCCAGGCGCCGCCCGCGGGAATCGGCCGGTACGACACGTCGGTCACCGTGAACCTCGCCGGCGACAGCGGCCTCGACGACGTGGCCGGCTGGATCCTGCACATGTCCACCGTCAACGAGCCGCGGTACCCGGCGGTCAATGTGGACCTGGCGACCACGCTGGTCACCGGCTTGTTCTACGACCTCCAGGAAGCCGACCTCGGCGATCGGATCGTGATCACGGGCACCCCGGCGTGGCTGCCCCCGGACGGGATCGACGAGCTGATCCAGGGCATCGCAGAGAGCCTCTATGTGAAGGTCTTCACCCTGGCGTGGGCGTGCGTCCCGCGGTCGCCGTGGGCGGTGTCCTTCGCCGACGACCCGGTCTATGGCCGCGCTGACACCGACGGCTCGGCGCTGCACGCGGGCATCACCTCAGCGGCCACGTCCATGACCGTGGACACGACAGCGGGATTCCCGCTGTGGACCACCGCCGCGGCCGATTTCCCCTTCGACGTCGCGGTGGGCGGCGAGCGGATCACGGTCACGAACATCACCGGCTCGAGCTCGCCGCAGGCATTCACGGTCACCCGCAGCGTCAACGGGGTCGTTAAAGCCCACAGCGCGGGCGAGGATATCCGCCTGTTCTTCCCGGCCATTATCGACATGGGCTAGGAGAGGAGAAAGTATGCCCGGCGTCTTCTGTGCCTTCACGAGCCTGCATCCGGCGGCGGCCACGGCTCTGGCACAGTATGCGCCGGAAACAGAATTCGCTGACGTCGCTGGCGATGACTTCGCCTACTGGCGTGAGATCGGGAAGCGCTGGGACGGCACTAGCGCACTGATCCTCGTCGAGCACGACATTGAGATCCACGCTGGCGTGCTGTCCGCGTTCAGCGACTGCGCGTCGCCCTGGTGCGTGTTTCCCTACGAGATCTCGCAGCGCGGAATGTGGCTGGATCGCGGCCTGGGCTGTACCAGGTTCACAGCGGAATGCCAGAAACTCGTCACAACCACTGAGATTCAGCAGGTCTACGGCGCGTGCCACACCTGCGACCCAGCCCAGACAGGCGCGAACCTGCCCGGCTGCTGGCGCCACATCGACGGCAAGATCGCCGCAGCACTCGAATCACGCGGCCTGCGGGCGTGCGTCCACGAGCCACCCGTAACCCATCACAACCAGAATATAGGAGAATAGCGATGGCAAATCACTTCCCAGTCCTGGACGATGTAGAGGTCAACAATGTTGAATATGCGATCACCGTGGCGCAGTTCAGCGATAGCACCGGGCATGACGATAACCAGACGGGCACGTTTCCGTCTATCAACTACGAAGCCGACGGGACTTTCGATCAGGATGCAGTCGAATCAGATATCGTATCTATTCTCGACACCTGGTCTTCAGCCTGGGCAACTGCCTTCGATATCGAAGAAAGCGTTGTCCGGTCATCTATCTCAGTACAACGTACCTGGGAATGCAGTGGCAGCGTTCTTAGTGGGACTATCACTGAGACCATGACATACCCGGCCTCCTGAGGATTCCCTGGGGCCGGATAGAAAGGCGCATCTAATGGGTGAGGCACTGATCACCGCGGGCCAGCGGATCACCGCCAGCATGCTGAACGGGCTGCCGGTCGCCCTGGCCAACCTGGCCACCGGAAGTGTCACCAGCACGACCACGGAGACGGTGGTGGGCACTCTGGCAGCTGCGATCCCCGCGGGGGACGCGGCGGTCAACAGCGGCTACGAGATCCGGGTGTCCGGCACCGCGGACGGCGCCGCGACCAGCCCGACGCTGACTCTCGCGCTGCGGCTGGACACCGCCGCCGGGGCGGTCCTGGTCACTCACTCCGCTGTCACGTACCTGGCGGCGGGCGGCACGGGCCGGGGATTCTTCATCGCGGCCACATTTCACGCCACCGCCGTCGGGGTGAGCGGGAAACTATTCGGGGTTTCCCAGCTGCTCGAGAACGTTTCCAAAACCGGCAACGCCAACGTTGATAGCCAGAACAACCAGAACAACACCACTATCGACACCACCGTCGCGCACAACATCGTGCTGACCGCCAAATGGAGCGCCGCGTCGGCGAGCAATACCGCGCGGACGCTCGCCGGAGACATCGTGAGAATCTAAAGAGGGTGACGTGCGCATATGGATGCTGCTGAAAGACGTCCTGCTCACCGGCACGGGAATGATCCTGATCCTGTCGCAGGTATTCTCCGCGCACCCGTCGGACGTGCTGCTGGTCACGGGCCTGGCGCTTACCGTGCCGTCGGTGGCGAGTCACACCATGTCCGTCCTGGGCGGGCATACCGGTGGGCGTTCCTCGCCGCCGCCGCCGTCGCCTGGGCCGCTGCCCTCGGCACCCTCGCGGGAAGGGGCCGCTGGTGAATGAGGAGAATGAGCGTCTCGCAGTCCGCGGTCCTCGCGGCGATCGGGGCGAGCCGGGGATGACCCGCGGCGCCCGGCACGCCGTGGTGTTCCTGTTCGCGCTGACGCTGGTCCTGTCAGGCGTGAACCTGGTATTCACCGCGCACGCGGTGAATACCAGCGACAGGAAATGGTGCACCACGGTCGGGCTGCTGACGGCCACCCCGGTGCCGCGCCCGGCGGATCCGGCGGCGAACCCGTCCCGGGAGGCGAGTTACCGGCTGTACGCAGATTTCGTGCAGCTGAAAAAAGACCTCGGCTGCGATTAGGTTAGGAGAAGACTTTGAGGCGCATGTATGACAGCGTGACCCCGGCGGCGGTCCCCGCGGATGCGGTGATGGTCGCGGGATATGTGAATGGCACGGTGTCGCAGTGGTCGGCCACTGCATGGTCGCGGTGGCCGCATGCGGTGCGCGTCGACGTGCTCGGCACGGACGCCCCCGCAGCGTCCGTGCTGGATGTGGAGCGCGGTGACGCGACACCGGAAGAGGCCCGCGTGTGGGTGCCTCAGCGGAACTCCCTGTACGGCGACGCGACGGTGTACTGCAATGTCTCGACGCTGCCCGCGGTGAGGGCGGCGTGCGCGGGCCAGTCGTACCGGGTGTGGCTGGCGGACTGGACGGGTGAGCCGCACGACCGCAAGGACCTGAACGGCGGCGGCGCCACGGTCGCGGCGGTGCAGTACGCGAACGACGTCGCCGGGTGCGACCTGTCAGCGGTGTACGACGACGCCTGGCACCCGCAGCCGGCCGCGCCCGCGCCGGCGGCGCCGGGCCCGTGGGACGAGAGGCACCTTGACCACCTGGTGCATGCCCGGCACGTCGGCGCGGTCACGCCCAGCCAGGAGGGTGAGCTGGAGGCGTGGGCGGCATATGGCCACGCGCTTGAGGGGCTGGCCATGCTGGACGCCCACGAGGATCACGTCCTGGTCGTCCTCCGCAAGCTGAAACTCATCGGAGGGTAGGCTGCGGGGTAGCGGGGTGGAGCAGCCCGGTAGCTCGGCGGCCTCATAAGCCGCAGGCCGCAGGTTCGAATCCTGTCCCCGCCACAGCCGCTTTACGCGGGTATGAAGAGAGGCCCCTACCCCGGCCATGCCCGGAACAGGAGGGGCCTCTCGCCTTCCGGCGGCGACCTCGAAGAACAGCTGGCCCCGCAGCTGCCGGGCGCCTCGCTCGTCAGCCGGGCCCGAGGTCGCCGGCCAGTCGGCTACCCGGCTCGACCAGCTTCGCGGGGCGCTGCTCGACAGCGACGGATTGGACAGCCTGCCTGGCCGATGCCCTCCGCAAGTAGCTGCCGGGCCTCGTAACAGTAGCGAGTCAGTTTTCAGCTGGTGAGACGTCCGGCTTCGGCCGCGCAGTCTCTCTCGTACGCGGTGATCTTCTCCTCCAGCCCCTCGAGGCTGGAATGGCGCAGTATGACGCCGGGCCGCTCCACGGCATCGTAACCCCCGAACACGGGGGTGATCTCGAACTCCGGGTGGCGGTCGCGCACCACGCTGAGCAGCCTCACTTCACGTTCCGTCTCGGTCACCGCTGTCCCTCCCCAATGTAATGGTCCGGCCACACATGGTAGATGAGAACGTTCATACCCGTCTACACCCGTCCTCAGACGGGCGGGAACGTAGCAGGTCAGCTACCTTGATCATCGTGACGATCGACCCCGACGGCCCGGTACCGGTCTACCGGCAGCTCGCCGCGATCCTCCGCGACCAGATCACCAGCGGCCAGCTGGAACCCGGCAGGCCGGTTCCCAGCGAGAAGCAGCTCGGGCAGGAGTACGGCGTCGCCCGCGGCACCGCCCGGAAAGCCATCGCGGTGCTCCGCGACGACGAGCACCTGGTGGTCACCGTCACCGGGCGCGGGAGTTACGTCGTGCCGCCGGAGGACCGGCCGGACGACTGAGCCGGGTCGATGCCGAACTGGCGGAGCATCAGCCCTGCGAGAACGCTCAGCGCCGGGCCGTTCTCGGGCGTGACCGCGACCGTGTGGCCGCGCAGGCCGAGGGCGAGCATCACCTCAACCACCACCACCGCCGGATCCGCCGTCGCCGTGCTCCCGGTCACGTCTCCCCGGGATTCTCTGGCTCTTGCAGCGCGGCGTACAGATCCGCCATCCGCACAGTCTTCCTCTTATGATCTACCAGCGCCCACACACGCCCGGCCTGCTGCCTCAGGCTGCGCATCAGTGCCTCGGTTCCCGCGTCGGTGCTCTGCAGCTTCTGGCCGAGCTGGACCGCGTTGAACGCCCACCGGCGTGCCTCGTGCAAGAGCTCGTCGCGGTTCATGGTCTCGAACGTTCTCGCGATGGCGGTGAAGTCGCCATCTTCCGCGGCGGTCACTGAGGGTGCCTCCTCTCCGGGATTCATGTGTCCCCGGCCGGGCTCGAACCGGCGCTATGACCCGCTTTTAAGGCGGCCGCCTCTTCCTGCTGGGCTACGGGGACAAGCCCGGCTGCTCCGAGCAGCCGGCGTCGCAGCAATTTCCTGTCGCCCCCGCGCGCCCGCAGGCACGCCGGGCAGCCGGGGCTGCCGTAAGCGTCCGGCAGCAGCGGCGTACCCGGGCAGCGGCGGCCACCGCACCGGCAGCACCATCCCGGCACGGCCGACAGCCGGACGTGCGCGCGGACGCCGATTTCATCAGCCCGCTGCCCGGCTAGCCGGATGGTGCTCACCCAGTCGCCGCGGGCGTCCCGCGTGCCCTCGAGCCAGCCGAACGACAGGGCACGGCCCTCCCAGGTGGCATGCCTCATGGTGCCTGCTCGCTGCCGTCGTCGTCTTTGCCGTACCGCTCAGCGACCCACGCCTGCGCGTCGAACGCGGTCGCGAACGGCTGTTCCGCGGCGGCGGTGCGGGCTTTCAGCCACCACTGGCCGCCGCCGTGCTTATCCCGGTAGGCCGGGCCGGAGCGGTAGGTGATGGTGAAGTCGGGGACCCCGGCGTGCCGCTCCCGGGACTCGTACCGGCCGCCGCCCTTGTTCACCCAGTGCGGAAACACGGGAACGCTCCCCGTCTTCGCGAAGCTCGCGATCTCGTAGCTGACGACGAACTCCGGTGCCATCACCATCACCCGGATCAGCTGCCCGTCAACAGCGAGGACGAGGTCCCACGGGACAAGCCCGGTGGCCGCCGCGCTCACCGGCAGACCAGGGACGTGCACGGCTGCAACGCCGACACCAGCAGGAAGGCGCCGGTGAACGCGGCGATGCAGCACGCCGTGAACAAGGCCCGCCACGCCGCGGCCCGGCACGCGGCGCGGATCACAGCGCGCCCTCGACAACCTCGAGCAGCGACTCGACGATGCTCTCCAGCTCGCCGATGACCCGCTGCGGGTTCATGTCCGTGATCTCCACGCGGCGCATTTCCGCGAGGTAGATGCGCGCCTCGTCGGCGCGGGCCCGCGCCTGCCCGGGGGTCAGGGTGTCCACGTCAGCCTCCGAGCAGGTAGGGCAGGACGGCGTACAGGACAGCACCGCAGACGGCGATCACGGTCAGCTCGGCGGCGATGGCGGCGGTGTAGCCGAGGGTGGCCGCCAGGCCGCGGAGCCGGTGACTGTGCGGCTGCGGCACGGGAGGGGCGCCTGCCTGCTCGCCTTGATCCGAAAGCAGGGGCGGCCCGGCGGCGGGGAATGCCGTGGTGTCGCCGTCGCCGCGGTAGATGACCTCAGTCAGCTGGTGGTCGGCGCTCATGGCGTCACCGCCGGAACCGCCGTCATGTCGCATTCATGACCCAGCTGCCAGCAATGCAGGCAGTCGGCCACGCCCGGCTCCGGCGCATGCGCAGCGCAGGTTGCCATGCCGCGTTTCACGTGCTCGTGCACGCAGGCGTAGTCGTGCACCGCAACCGCCGGTGCACGGCATACCGTGACGCGGTCAGCCATCGTCGCCTGACAGATGCGATCCAGGGTTTTCATGGCGTGGCCGTCGCGGCTGGTGCGGGGGAGGGGCTGGCGTCCAGGGACTGCGGGACCATGCCCGCGGCCACGGTCACGGTCACCGCGACGATGCTCACCGCGATGACGGCGGCGATCAGGTACAGGGCCGCGCGGGCACGGCGCCACGGCGACGGCGGCGTTGAGGGGTGCCACAGCTGGTGGCGGGGCGGCGGGTCAGGCGGGTTCACGGGGTCTCCTCCGGCCGGAGGAGCCTCACGGATTTACCAGGTAGAATGCGCGGAACGCGGTACGGTGACGTTCCTGCTCAGATAGCACCGAGTACGCGGCTGCGCACCTAAGGAACCATGCATTCTTCCTGACATGACCAAGGAGACGCTCATCACCGTGGCGCCTACCGGCGCCGAGGCCGCCAAGGCGGCGGCGCCGGCCCTTCCCGTGACCCTGGAAGAGCTCGTTACCACCGCGAGGGAATGCCAGGCCGCGGGCGCCGCGGTGATCCACGTGCACGTCAGGGATGACCAGGGGAGTCCGACCCTGGACCTGGCCAGGCTCACCGAGACCGTTCAGGCGCTGCGCCAGGGCACCGGCCTGATCGTGCAGCTGTCCACCGGCGGCGCGGTCAGCGACAGCTTCGCTGACCGTCTCGCCGTGCTCGACGCCCTGCCTGACGCCTGCTCGCTTACCTGCGGCACGGTCAACTTCGGTGACGAGGTATTCGCCAACCCATGGCCGTTCATCCGCGACCTCTACGCGCGCACGAAGGAACTCCGGATAGTCCCAGAGTTCGAGCTGTTTGACCTCGGCCACGTGGCCACACTGCACCGGCTGCTTAGCGAGTTCGGCGTCCCGTTCGGCGGGCATGTGCATTGTGATCTTGTCCTGGGGGTGCCCGGCGGCATGCCGGGAGACGCTGCCACCCTTGTCCAGGCCGTCGCGGCGCTACCGGACGGGGCGACCTGGTCGGCCACCGGAATCGGGCGGACCACCCTGCCCGTGCTGCTCGCCGCGCTCGCCGCCGGCGGCCACCTGCGGGTGGGCATGGAGGATACGCCGATGTACGCCAGGGGCCGTCCGGTCACCCGCAACGCGGAGCTTGTCGAGCGCGCCGCCGCCATCGCCGCCCTGGCCCAGCGCCCGCAGATGCGCCCTGAGCGCGCACGCGACTTCCTTGGAGTGCGAGATCGTCACTGAGAACACTGTCACTGAGAACACTGTCACTGAGAACACTGTCACTGAGAACACTGTCACTGAGAACACTGTCACTGAGAACAC
>Ga0137391_10000016_pt1 | contig 88556 bp, 79 predicted proteins | sample 15con2h24BmetaG_FD_101399 | JGI IMG/M metagenome (GOLD analysis project Ga0137391, IMG submission 101399) | Vadose zone soil microbial communities from Angelo Coast Range Reserve, California, USA - 15con2h2.4B metaG | ecosystem: Environmental > Terrestrial > Soil > Vadose zone > Saprolite...
ACCCGCCACGCGGTCGACGGGAAAGTGATCCTTCCCGCCCAGCAGGTAATTCCAGACCCGTGCCGAGTGGGGCACGGTGATGTCGATCGCTCCCATCAGATCGTTCTGCGCGTGGTTACCCGTCAACGCCGGATCATCAGGCTCAGGTAACGGTTGCGGGCTGATCGAATCATCGGCCATCGGGAAGCTCCTAGCCTGCGACGTCTGAGCGCAGCTCGGTGTCCGGAGGGGAGGTTCACCAGGGTAACTGCCACTACCTGCTCGTCTGGCACCAGTTTCGCGAAGTGGCCGTGGTACGTGTCGGTATGCGCGGTCGACTTGCCGGTCCCGGTCGGCGCATCGTAGGTGAGCGAGATACGGAATGACCCGCCCACGGCCCGGGATCTGGGCAAGCGCGTCCGTATCCTGACCGGAGACCCCACCGACCTGCGTGCGCTGACGGCCGACATGGAAGGGGTATCCATCATCCCCGTTTGAACAGGCACGGCGAAGGCGAGCGGCACTGTCCACCACGTCGCTGAGGCGAGAGCTCGCCCAAGGCGCTCGCGACCGTCAGCAGCAGGGTTAGCCCGGCCCCTGCGAGGATGGCGACCGACGGTGAGGCTGCACTCTGCACCGCCCCGGCCAAGGTCGCGCTGGCGGCGTAGCCGACGCCGGTCGCGGCATACATCACCGAGTACCCCGCCGCGTGCGCGCTTGGCGGCAGGGCCTCACGCAGCGACAGGTTGCGGGTCAGCTGCACGCCGGACTCCAAGAGCCCGGCGAGGAGAAGCGCGCCCGCGATCCACGCCAGAGAAGGCACCGTAGCCGCCAACGTCACGCAGGCGGTCGCGCCCAGCAGCAGGACCAGGCTCTGCGTGCGCACTGAGCTGGGCCAGCTTCCGCGCGCGCCGTACAGGGCTGCGCCGAGGGTCGATGCGATCGAGAACCCGGCGAGGAGCGGTCCCGCCCAGCCCACACCGATGGCCCGCTGCTCCAGGAGCGCGGGCAGGGCGAGTTCAGCAAGCGCCAGCAAGGAAATCGCAGCGGCACCGGTGACGTAGATGGGCCAGGCGCGGGCGAGCGTCCGCGCCATCGAGGCACCCTCGCGGTCACCGCTGTCCGCTTCCCACCCTGCGGGCAGCGCCCACAGCCCGGCCGTCGCCGCGGCCATGAGCGCAGCGGCGAGCACAAGCGGCAGGGACGGGGCGACGCTGAGCGCGAGCACGACGGTGAGGGCGGGCGCGGCAGTCCACGCACTGTAAGTAAGGACGGACTCCGCGCTCAGCGCCTTAACGATGAGCGTATCCGGGAGCTGAGAGGTCAGCAGTGTGCGCAGGCCGCCAGGCGCAGCGGCAGGTGCGGCTCCAGCGAGGACGGCGAAGATGCCGAGCACGAGCGGATGCGCGCGGGGCAGCAGGCCGAGCCCGGCGAACGAACAAGCACCGAGGGCCAGTCCGGCTGCCAGCTGGAAGCGGGCCCGCTCCTGCTTCAGCCGCAGCCCGAGTACCGCGGCCCCCGCCACTTCGCCGATCACGTATGCGGCGGCGAGCCCGGCGCCCAGCGCATACCCGCCGGGGCGTTCGCGGACGAGGAAGACGAGCGCGAGCGGCGCCATCGCAACCGGAAGCCGGGCAGCGATGGCTACAAGTGCCCAGTTCAACACGGGTCTCGTGGCTAGCTGGCGGTAGCTCATGACGGCGCAACTCCTTGCGTGCGCATACGTTGCACGTATGTGGCGACGCGAGTCTCCAAAGCTAGCGTTGACCACATTTGTGACCACCAGCAACGCGCTATCCGCAGGGCTGCTAGGTCGATTCGCGCCTGTCAGGCTGCGGTGTAGCGGGACGGAAGGAACCCGGCGTCCAGGGGCTTCGGCCAGACGGCTCAGCTACGGCGCTGATCATTAGGATGAGTGGTAGGCGCCGGATCGGTGCACGACGTTCAGGACGGTGACGGCGCCGCTGTCGTCGTCTATCTCGTAGAAGATCCGGTAAGTGCCGCGCCGCGCCGTCCACTTTCCCGTGAATGGTTCGTCGAGCGGCTCGCCCACACGATACGGATTCTCACGCAGCGCACCATCGCAGAACTCCCACACAGCCGCTGCTACAGCTTCGGGGAGGCGGTACGGCAACGCCTTGCGTGCGGTTGCCGAGATCCGCAGGTCATAGTGGTCGCTCACCGCTGAGCCGTCCGTTCGCGATCAGGGTCGCCGGACGGCAGCAGCCGGAGCGGGCCGACTCATGCACTCGCCCTGCCTGTGCGCTGCGCCATGATCTCGGCCATCTGCTCACCGGTCACATAGTCGCCCCGGGCGACCTCTTCTTCCGCCTCGCGGAGCTGACGCACCGCCTCGGGATCACGGAGCAGGTCCAGCGTTTCCATCACCGACTCGAAATCACGCACTGCGAGCATGATCACAGCAGGCGACCCGTTGCGGGTCACGGTAACCCGCTCGTGGGTACCGACGATCTCCGAAACGAGCTCGGAAAAATGCGTCTTGGCGAAGGCGAGCGGCACAGTCTCCATTAGATCACCTTACGTCTTGACCAGGATTCTGGTCAACTCTGGCGTGACCACGGGCAGCGAGTACTCACGACGATATGGATTCTCCGTCAATGGGTCCCGCGCAGAACTCAAGCACCGCAGCGGCTACAGCCTCGGGGAGCTTATCGGCGATCGCCGCCGCTGCTGATCGCCAGCCCGGCGGGCACCAATCCGGAGCGAAGCGCGACGGCCTACACCCCGGCCGACCAGCAGCGGTACTCGCCGGTGCAGGACGACACGGTCGGCCGGACCGACCAGGTGCCGTTCCTCCAGCTCGGCATCCCCGGCTACGGCGTGCTCGGCGCCTACGACAGCAACGCCAAGGAGAACCGGCACCGGCCGATTACACCGACCCCGTGCCGTACCTGAGCCCGGCGCTCAGCCACCGGTAACCCGGGCCGCCGACGTCAGGACAACGACAATCAGGATTCCGAACGGAAGCGCGGTGACACCCGCCCGCCCGCGACCGTGCTCACGGGCGGGCGGGTGTCACCGCGAGATAGCTGTCAATGTCCTGGCTGTAGCCCGACCCGCGACGCCAGCGAGCCGATTCGATAATTAACATGCATTGGATGTAGGTTGTATTGAATGCAGGTGGCATTTAATGCCGGTAACCAGGTCTAGGGGTTCGCTGTGGGGCCGCCGGGATGCTGGCGGGACTCGCTCCCGCAGACCGCGCGCTGGTGTACGGGATCGTCGGCGGGATGCCGCTCTACCTGAGCTGGTGGCGGCCCAAGCTCTCGGTAGCCGACAACCTGCTGCGGCTGGCGGGCAGGCCAGGAAGCCCCTTGCTTACCGAAGGGCGCCTGATCATGCTCACCGAGGTCGGCGGCGGTGAGCAGTCGGCGGCCGTCCTGCACGCGATCGCCACGGGCAAGACCAGGCACAGCGAGATCCAGGATGCCGCTGGCACGGACCCGACCAGGATCCTCGATCGCCTCGTCGAATCCCGCCTGGTCCAGCGGGTCATCCCGGTTACGGATGATCCCTTGCGGTCGCGGCGCCGGATCTACCGGATCGCCGGCAACTTCCTCTCGTTCTACCTGGGACCGCTGCTCCGCCATCGCAGCGAGATCGAGCGCGGGCGGGGCAAAGACGTCATGCCGGCGATCGTCCGCCAGTTCGATGAGCATATGGGCGCCGCCTACGAAGAGGCTCTCAGGGAGCACCTGTGGCGGATGGCTGGTCAGCACAGCCTAGGCAGCGACGTGGTGGCGATCGGCCCGTGGTGGCAGCACGATGGCCAGAACGAGATCGACGCTGTGGTCCTGGCCGAGGCCGGGCGAACCCGCATCCCCGTCATGGCAGGCGAGGCGAAGTGGGCCAGGCGATTGAACGCGGCCCGGGTGCGGGACCAGCTCGTCCGGAAGGCCGCCGCGCTCACGGACAGCCCCGACAAGCTGCGTTACATCGTGTGCGCACGGGACGAAGTATTCAACATCGGCCCCGGCACGCTGAGCATCACCGCATCCGACATCTTCGCCTAGCTCGCCCGACGGCAAGTGGCTACCCATTCGCGCCTGTGAGCGAGGCCGAGGGCGTCCTCTTTGGCCGGGCAGGGAACTTTTTCGGCTGATTCCCAGGATCCCGCTGCCTGTCGAATTCCGGCTCGCCCGGCTCCACCTGCCGCCGGTGCATGTACCTGATGCCCGTATGTGGAGCAGCAGTCCAGTCCTCAGGGTCCAGGCTGCTCAACTGCCGCAAGAAGGTGGTGCATGCCAGAGGATGGGTTGTTGTCCGGGAAGAGAGTGTCGTTCTGCAGGTGGCGCTTGTCGAGTTCTGCGGCGCGGCGCGCCGCATCACCGGTAAGGGGCATGTACTTCGCAGCGTCGAGGCCCTTGTCCCTGGACCCATCGAGTCTTCCTCGGAGCTTGCGCGCGTTGGCGTTGTCCAGCCATGCGCCCTGTTCCTGGAAGTGCAGGATTAGCCAGAGTTCGAAGCACGGATTTGACACGGCGAGCTGGATCCCGTTCTGGCGAGCTTGCTCGATGGCCTCTTTGAGGCCCGGATGGTTCCTTGGCCACTCGACGTCGAAGACGCACCAGAACTCATCGATCTCAGCCTCCTCGTCGAAGGCCCTGCTGCGGGCGGTCGCAGCCATTGACACGAGAGTCCGGGGCGGACATCCTCCTCGCCCGGTCTCGATCCGAAGATCGACGGCTGCCACGTCGCGCACGGATGGTTGCCTCTTCAGGGCTTCAAGGTAGTCCGGCTCGGTTCTCTCCCCCTCACAGAAGATCAGGAGCGTCTTTCGAGGTCTGCGGGTCGCGACTCTCCGTTTGAGCGGCCGTCCTCCAGCCCTGGGACTCTTGCGGGCCATCATGCGTCGCCCGGCACCGGACCCAGGACGCGACGCAGCATGAACTGGTCGAGCTCAGGGACAGCCCCGAATCTCCCCTGGAGGTAAGCCTTCTCCAGGTTCAGGGAGCGACGCACCTTGTCGCCGCCATACTCCGCCAGCGCGGTCAGCGTGGTGGCACCGCTGTCACCCTTCTCCGTCAGCCACACCTCGTCCCGGTTGAGGTGGTTGAGCAGGCTTGTGTCGTGGGTTGTGAAGATGAGCTGTGCCCCGTAGGGGTTAGTCTCGGGATCTTGGAACAGCTCGAGCAGGCGAGCCGACAGCCGCGGGTGAAGGCTTGCGTCGATCTCATCGAACAGGAGGATCCGGCCGCTGCGCAGAGCACTGAGCGTCGGTCCGATGAGAGCGAACCACGTCTGGGTCCCTGCCGACTCCTCGGCAAGATCGAAAGGCAGCTCCTGCTCTGCGACGCGGTGCATAAGCCGCAACTGACGCCGTGGCCCCCGCCCCGCTAGGGTCGATATGCGAGCGTCGTCGTCTTCGTCCTCCGCGATCTGCACATCGCCAATCCCAAGATCGGCGAATCGCAGCAACGCCAGGGCCGACTCCCTGGCATTGAACGGAGCCAAGTCAGTGGCGTCAGAGACAGATGCCGCCATCGATGAGCCCCGGTCGTCAAACAGGCGCGCCGTCGATGAAGGGCCCGGCACGCCAACCCCTAGAACTCCCCGCCACGCCGCTCTGCGCCGGGCGCCGAGGACCTGGATTCCCGCCAGGAAACGCCCGAAGGGCTGAACCTCCGGCTCATCGAACCTCATCGCCGCCGACAGCGCCAGCGTGGTGGGCGTCAGCAGTTCCCGCGTGCCCGCGAGCGTTCCGAGCCCTCGCCGGAAGTGGATCTCCAAGCCGTCCCGCTCGAACAGCACGCGCCTCCGCCGTTCCGGGTAGCTGTACAGACTTTCGAACAACACCGCCGAGTCGTCGACGTCAACCCGGTACGCGTACCGCACACCCCCGACGACCATCTCCACCTCATACGTTGACGGAACCCCCGGTCCCCGGCCGAACTTGAACGGCTCACGCGGAATAAACTCGTCCCACGCCCGCAGTGATCGCCCCACGGCCATCGAGAGCCACGCGAGGGCCTCAACGACATTCGATTTCCCCGAAGCGTTCGGCCCGTAGATCCCGGCGATCGCCAGCACGCGCTCGGCAAGCAGATCGAACCCCCGAGCCGAAGGCCTGTCCTCATCAACGGCGATCATGGACAGCTCGACCGGCTCCAAGATCGACCGATGATTCGAAACCTCAAACCTCAGCAGCATCAGTCTCATCCTATGCAGTAAGTCTGCACGTTCACTTGAGTATACGTCAAAACTCGACGGATGATGCGATAGTCGTGTAGGTAACGTGCACGCTCGTGAGCCCTCCGGGTGCTCGCGGAGGCGTGAGCGAAGCCAAAGGCGTCCTCCTTGGCCAGGCAGGCCCCGGGCCGCAGTCGGACATCGCCCATCACGGGAGAAGATATCTCGATAGTGAAATCTGCGATCTCATTGGCAGAGATAGGAGTCCGGCACCCTGGAGGCTGTCATGTCCAAGACGAGCGTCGAGATCGACCTGGACAGGCTCAACCGCGCTAGGGAAATCCTAGGTACAGAGACCATCCGCGACACGATCGACGCGGCATTCCGCGAGGTGATAAGGGTCGCGGCGGTCCGGGATCTTGTCACCCTGGCCGAGGATGGCGCCTTCAGCGCCCTGCTGGAACCGGAGGCGGAGGAGCGCTTGTGGGGGTGACGCGCTTCCTGGCGGACAAGAGCGCGCTGGCCCGGCTCCATCTGCCGCCCGTGCGAGAGGTTCTCGTACCGCTGATGGAACGCGGCTTGTTCAGTGGACAACGAGCACGCACGGTGTGCGCGGAGCTGGAGTGATCTGTATGACGTAGGTCCCTGTGTGCTCGATGAGGAGCACTCCTTTAGTAGTGTCCGACGTGAAAAGCCCTCCGAGGGAACCTAGGCTGACGCTGCCATACACACTCGTGTGGAGCACTTGATAGCTAACCCGTTCGTTGCCCTTCAGCACGAAATCGACTGCAGAGTACTCTGGCACTTCGGCAGGCACAATACAGCGCGAAGGCTGCCCTCGCATGACGTAAATACGGACAACAGGGTTAGGTCCGTTGGGAAGGCGCCGCACAAAGGCGGGGGTCGGGCTTGAGAGCACACCTGTCATGTCATCGAGGTTGGTGAATGGATCGGATGGCTCGGCGCCGTCCTCGCGAGCCACCCATGTGACCTGGACGTAGTGACCCCAGGCCGTAGGCGTTGCCATGCTGTAGGCCTCGCCCAGGCGGCTCAGCGGACTGGGATTCGTCAGCGGGAGCAAGAACCCCTCAGCGGATCTGGTAGCGAACTGGTCGGCGACCCTGAGCGCTGCGGCTTCGTCATTCAAGTTCACCAGGGCTTCCAGACCAATGTACTGCCCGTTGTCCGACAAGTATCCGGCCCGCAGGATCTGAGAGCAGCCAGCAGAGCAGCCAGCATTGTGCAGGACCCGCTGAAGCGGCACCCCCCAGACAGCCCCGGCACAGTTGGCGTCGTCACGCGCGGACCGCAAGGTGGCATACCGGAAATCTGAGTTGAACTGGAAAGATGTGTTGCTGGTACTTGGTGTAAATGCGTCGGCCAACGTAACCGGCTTGGGATCAAGCGTGCGCGCGTGCAACGGCACGAATCGTCCTGCGACACCAGCTGTACCGAGAGTGCTGGGCCGAGGCCGACCATGATTGCTCATGCCCACCCTCGTCCACGTCACACCGACAGATGTCCCGACCGTCCCACCCGAAGAAACCGTTGCGGAAGGCCCAGCTCCTCCGGGTTTGAACATACCCACATGTCCGTGCCCACCGCACGCATCAATAAGCACGGCCAAGCCCGCCACTACGATAGTGCCGAAAAGCTTTCCAGCCACCGCGTGCGGCGGGAAGAGCTGCACTCTGATTCATCCTCCGAATTATCTGAGCGGCGCTGGCTTTACAGGTCACTATCGCTTATCTCATCCTCGGAGCTGCCACGCATATACGCCCGGATAGTGATCACGGTATGCCGGTGCCGAGGACAACGAAGTGTAGACGAGGAGCGATCCGTCTGCAGTAAGGGACGCCGTCTGCGGAAATATGGCACTCAGCGACGGAGCAGCCTTCGTCGCGCCGTTCGAGTAGACCGCAAACCAATCCAGGCCGGGTGTTGGAAAAGTCCACACAGAATATACCAAGACGCTACCGCCATCGCTCAAGGCTACAGGAACGTCTTGAGCAGAGATATTATCATACCTAGCGACGATATCAGAAGGGCTAACTGCCGAGCCGTCGACTCTCTTGATAACCAGCCCAACGGTTGCATTTGCAGAACTGTATTGCATGGCAACGTGAGAGCCATCGCCAGAGATAACAGGGTCGTACAGACTGTCACCATTAGCCGCATTGGCCGGAAACATATTGCTGGAGCTGCCTGTCGTCGCATTGTAGAGAGAGACAGTACTGCCAAATCCGGAACCCGCCGGTCCAGAATAAGCAATGATATTGCCGTCGCTTGACATACTCGCGGAGCTGCCACATCCGCCACCTGAAGTGGTCGTGCACTTATCGATCTGTTGCGGTGCCCCACCCATGACCTGGCGGTACACGTGATATACTGAATTACCAAACGGACGAGCCTCGTAGACTGCAGCGCCATCATCGGCCAAGCCAATCAAAAGCATCGAATAGTTGGCTGGCGGACTAATTGACCAAGTGCTGTTCGTATTAAAATCATAGACGAGTTCACCATATCTAGTAGTATTAAAGGCGACTATAGAACCGTCCGGGCTCGACCCGACCGTATCGCCAGCCGGGCCATTTACCCAAATCGGATTCCCGTCCGGTCCGACCGACGCCAAGTCAGTTTTGTTTGGAGAGTGCAACGACTCGCGGACCACATAGTAAAGAGTGCTGGCGGGATTAAAGACCGAAACCGGAGCAAGAGGGCTTCGCGCTTCGACGAGGAAAAATACATAAACCCCGTTGGCCGAAACTGCCGCCCCGCCAATCCCCGCCGCTCCCGTTTTGTCGGGGAACAATCCATTGATGGCCACATTCTGCAAGGCACCCGTACCGGCTGTGACTCCGGGTAGTGATTCCAGCGGGAACACGGTCAACGGCTGTCCAGCAACCGCTGTACCATCGGCGCCAACGGCCATGACTGTGACTGAGTAGGCCACGCCAGGCGCGAGATTCGGCAAGTAAGCGTAGGTCTCTGGGTATGGTACGACGGTGGATTCGACGGAGTTGCCACCACCAGCTAGCGGGGAAACGACTGCTTGCGCAGTGACCTCATATGAGACAGGCGCTATTGAGCCCGATGGCGGTGCCACCCAAGATGCCAGTACCGCATTGACCAGGCCCCGAGTAGGAGCAGCCTGATCATCTTGCGGCGCTTCAACCACTGGACTAACCACCACACCAGCTCGCGCTGTCAGGCCGTTATAGTCGGCCTCGACGACTGCTGTGCCGTTCTGAACCGCACTGAAGTTCCCGGAGCTGTCGATTGTTCCGGCGGCCTGACCGGCGATCACTGTCCAGGTGACGCTCGTCGAGGAGACCTGGCCTGCCGGGGTCAGAGCGGTGAAGGTTGTTGTCTGGCTAGGCCCGATGTTAACTACGCTGGGAGTGAGCACTAGCCCCTGGAATGGCCCCTGGCTATTCCAGATGTCAAAGAGTTTCTGGTTGATGAGGTTGTCTCTGCTGAAGAGCGTAAAACCCCCGATACACATTAGAAACGGGCATTCCTGGAGGGCCGTGATGTCGATGCCCGCGCTCGCGCCGACGCTGATGTCCTGCCATGGGTTGGCCGAAGTGTCGACCGTGGCATCGACCCACGGCGTCAGCGTGAGCTGCGGACCGGCAACGTCCTCGATCTGCCAGCTGATGCCGAACTGGAGGCCAGCCTTTACGTCCATTGACCCGTAGAGGGCCGACTTGATTGTTAGGCCAGACCCGCTGTCTTGGTGTGTGCCCACACAGCCGTCCTCGCTGCTGTTCGGGATCACAATATTGATCGTGCATTGCGTACCGACCGTCTGCTCGTCAGAGGCCTCGAACGACACGCCGACGGAGCCGTTGGTGTTGAGCACCGCGTAGATCGTGAAAACGACACCCTGCGGGCCGAACGGCGTCGGCAAGGCTTCTGGATCCTTGATTGTTGTCAGAAGGAACTTCTTCTGTGCCGCGAGGTGAACACCAAGCTCGGCGTGCAGATCGGCAGCGACCGTGCCGCTCACGTTCAGTGAGGCGTCGGGGGACGACAGGGATCCCTTCAGATGCGGGGTGAGTGTGAGTGAGCCACTGATGTTTGCCATTGGACCTGACTGCACATTGGCGTCCTCACCCTGCGGACTGTTCCCGCTGAGCAGGTCGGTCTCTACCGACAATACGAGTGACCCGTTTGTCCACGAGATACCGGCGCCGTTAGGCGCGACGGGATTCGCTGACGGATGCGCACCTAGGGCGCCACCGCGGAATGTGGGCCGACTGAGTATTACCCCCGGGAGTCCGGATGTCGCCTGTAGGCTTGCGGCGTTGATAGGGACATCCAGGCTCTGATAATAAGAGCTGTACTCGTCCGCAAGGGTGGCTCGCGCAGTGCTCACCGCGACAAGGCCGCCCTGCGCCGTAACCCGTGTGACTCGTCCGAGGAAACCGTTCGGCACGGCGGTGACTTGAGGGATCTTGAGAAGGTCGCCGGACTTCAAACCGGTGACTTGAACCGGAGGCTGCTCGAAATAGAGCGTCCCCTCGGTACCCACTTGGCGCAGAGCCGCGACCGAGGCAGCCGTCAGCACCACCGGCGCTTGCTTCACCACCAAGTTCGGCGTAACGGGACTGGTCGCCGCACTCGCCCCACTCGTGCCCGTGCTATTGGTAGCTGTGACAGTAAAATTGTAGGCCGTGGTGCTGCTGAGCCCGGACATGGTGGCTGTACACAAGATCGGGGTACCTGTGCACGCACTAGCCGGAACGCTCTGGGTAGCCGCAGTCGTCCCGCCGGTGCTCGCGGTGATCGTGTAGGAGGTGATAGCGCTTGTGCCGGGGCTCTCCGGCGGTATCCATTCCAGTTGTGTTGACCCCGCACCGGTCGCGGTCGCCGTCAGATTGCCTGGCGCACCCGGGACGATGCTCGCTGCTGGTGTAACAGGTCTTGCATGGGCTGCTGGGCTCGTGCCCGCCGCGTTCGTAGCCGTTACCGAGATCGTGTAGGCGGTGCCGTTCGTCAGTCCGGTGACCGTCGCAACCGTCGTGTTCCCGGCAGTGGTGATCGACGCGACATCGGCAGGGCTTACCGATACCGTGTACCCGGTGATCGGCGAGCCGCCGTCCGGCGGCGCGAACCATGCCACCTGGATCTGCCCATTCTGCGGGACAGCCTGCACATCGGCGGGTGACATCGGCGCGACGGCCGGGCGAGGCGCCACAGCCACCGTTGCAGGCGAGGCAGGGCCACTTCCGCTGGCGTTCACCGCAGTGACGGCGAAGGTGTAGTCCGTGCCGTTCGCCAGACCGGTGACGACCGCGTCCGTCGCGGAGGCGGGCTCGTTCACTGTGGTCACCGTGGAGCCGTTCGAGTTCACGGTGATCACGTAGTTGGTCAGGTTGGCTGCGCCGGTGTCCGGTGGACTCCAGGACACATCGATTGCCGAATCGCGTGCCGTGACGTTGGTGATGACCGGCGTATCTGGTGCCCCGGGCGCCGTCGGCGTAACCGGCCCCGTGGAGGCCGAAGGGGGCGACGTCCCGTATGCGTTAGTGGCGGTGACGGTGAACCGGTACGCAGTCCCGTTGGTTAGGCCGGTCACTGTGACGGTCGTGGTGGTGCCGGTGACCGTTGACGTCGCCCCGCCAGGGACCGCTGTCACAGTGTAATTAGCGACCGCGCCGCCACCCGAGTTCGTGGGCGCCAGCCAGGTTACTGTTGCCGAGGCGTTGCCCGCAGTTGCCTGCGCGGTCATTGGTGGACCGGGAACGGGACCTGGAGTGACGGCGTTGGAGGCTGCCGATGCGGGTCCGGTTCCCGCTACGTCGGTGGCGGTCACGGTGAACGTGTAGGACGTCCCGTCGGTAAGGCCAGTGATCGTCGCCGCTGTCCAGGTACCTGCCACGGTCACGCTCTTGCCTCCAGGAGAGGCGGTGACCGTGTAGCCGCTGACCATACTTCCATAGGCAGACGGCGGCGCCCAGGTCACGGTCGCGGTGATGTCGCTTTCCGTGGCGGTTACGTTGGCTGGCGCACCAGGAAGACCCACCGGGGTCACTGGACCAGCACCGACGGATGGTGTCCCGGTGCCCATTGCGTTGGTAGCGGCCACGGTAAGGGCGTAAGCGGTGCCGTTGGTCAGCCCGGTTACGAGGGCGCTGGTCGCTGATGCGGCTGCGCTGTACGTGGTGCCGCCTGGCTGCACGGTGATTGTGTATCCGGTGATCGGCGAGCCGCCGTTGCTGGAGGGGGCAGCCCACGTCACGGTGATTTGCGCGTTTCCGGGGGCAACCGACGTGATCGTAGGTGCAGGCGGCGGTCCGGTCGGCGTCACCGCGGTGGACGCTGCCGAGGCGGGTCCGGTCCCCGCGGCGTTGGTGGCGGTCACGGTGAACGTATACGAGGTGCCATTGCTCAGGCCCGTCACTGTCGCTGATGTAGGCGTGACGGACGCGGTAGCTGTCGCGCCACCTGGCGACGCCGTCACCGTGTAGCCGGTGATCGGCGACCCGCCGTTGGAAGACGGCGCGGTCCACGACACGGACGCCTGGCTGTTTCCTGCCGTCGCGGTCACGCCCGTGGGCGCGCCAGGCACCGTGTTGGGCGTTACCGCGCTGGACGGTGCCGAGGCAGGCCCGGGGCCGCCAGCGGTGACGGCCGTGACGGTGAAGGTGTAAGACGTACCGTTGGTCAGGCTGGTTACCGTCGCCGAGGTGGCCGTGCCAGCCGCGCTGACCGTCGCACCGCCCGGCGAGACAGTCACCGTGTAGGACGTGATGGATCCTCCGCCCGTGGACGCGGGGGCTGTCCACGAGACTGTCGCCTGGGCGTTCCCGGCTGTTGCTGTTACGCCCGTGGGCGCGCCGGGCGGACCGGACGGCGTCACTGGGGTGGACGCTGTTGAGGCGGGTCCGGTTCCTGCCGCGTTGGTGGCGGTTACCGTGAAGGTGTAGGACGTGCCGTTGACCAGGCCCGCCACTGTGGCGCTGGTGGCGGTGCCTGTTGCCGTCGCGGTCTGGCCGCCGGGGGTGGCGGTTACCGTGTAGGACGTGATGGCCGATCCGCCGTTCGAAGGCGCCGTCCATGTCACTGTGGCCTGGGCATTGCCTGCTGACGCCACTACTCCGGTCGGTGCGCCGGGCGGTCCGACCGGGGTGACCGCTGCGGACGGGGCGGATGCGGCCGAGGTGCCAACGCCGTTGGTGGCCGTGACCGTGAACGTGTACGAGGTTCCATTGGTCAGCCCGGTGACCGTTGCCGAGGTGGCCGTCGCGGAGGCGGTGGCGGTTGCGCCGCCTGGGGCGGCCGTGACCGTGTAGCCGGTGATCGCCGATCCGCCGTTCGCCGACGGTGCCACCCAGCTGACGGCGGCCTGTGCGTTCCCTGCGGTCGCCATTACCGACGTGGGCGGGCCGGGTACCGTGGTCGCGGGCAGGGTCCACACCTGGTTGGTGCCGCCGCCGCAGTTCGCCAGGTCCAGCTGGGTGCCGTTCGTCGTCGAGGACCCGGGGTCGTCCAGGCAGCGGCTCGAATGCGGGTTGACCAGGTACCCGTCCGGGCCCGGCCGCCACAGCTGCCCCGACCCGGCGTTACAGGTGAACAGCTGGATCTTCGTCCCGGCCGCGGTCGCGGACCCGGTGATGTCCAGGCATTTGCCGAGCGCCCGCACCGTGCCGTCGGCCTCCAGCGTCCAGTGCTGCGCCGCCGTCGAGGCACAGGTATTGATGTCGACCACGTTGCCGTCGGCGGTGCCGCCGCCGGAATCATCCAGGCACTTGCCGGCCAGGCCCGAGGTCAGCGCGCCCGCGACCGGCAGGCCGTTGTAGGGCAGCCGCCACTCCTGCGCGGTCCCCGCGGCGCAGGCCACGAGGTTCAGCTGAGTGCCGTTCGTGGTCGACGCCGACGGGTCATCCAGGCACTTACCTGTCGCGGGGTTCTCAAGCTCGGCATTCGCCGCCGACTCCCAGACCTGATTCGCCCCACTGTTGCACGCCCACAGGTCGATCGTCGTGCCGGACGCGATGTCCAGGCACGAACCGGAGAACTGGATCGTCCCGTTAGCCTCCGCGGTCCACGTCTGCGTCGTGCCCGCGTTGCAGCCGTTGATGTCCACCTTGTTGCCGTTGGTGGTCACGCCGCTCGCGTCATCCAGGCATTTGCCCGGGACCCCCGAGGTGATCGCCCCGGTCACCGGCGCCCCGGTCAGCGCCAGTGGACCCGCCTTGCGAACCGATCCATTGGACGGGCGTCCCGCGTGAGTGGCGACGACCGTTCCCGGCCGGGTCAGTCGTAGTGGCGCCGCGCACGCCTGCGCGGTGGCGCCTGTGGTACTCGAGGCGGTCACGCAAACGACATAAACGGCTCCGGGCGCAAGATGGGTCAGCTCGGCAGAGGTTCCCGCCCGCGACACTGCGGCCTTTGCCACGCCCGGGGATGCCGTTACGGTATAGCCGGTCACATGCGCGCCATGCGGAGTGGCGGGCGTCCATGACACGCGCACCCCCGCAGACCCGTCCCGCTGCGCGAGCACCCGGCCTGGCGTGTCTGGCGTTCCAGCGGGGATCAACTGCCCGATCGCGGTCGGCCCGCTGCCAACCGCGTTCTGGGCAGTCACAGCGAACGTGTAAGCGATGTTGCCGCGAACGTGCGGAACAACGATCTTGGAAACGTTACCCGATACCCTGATGTGGCTGCCGCCTGGGGATACGGCGACGGTGTACGCGGACAGCGCCGCGCCGCCGTCGGCGGATGGGGCACGCCAGACGACTGTGGCCGAGCCATTCTTCACCGTCGCGGTCACAGTCGTTGGCGCGGCCGGGGTGGTGCGCGCGGTCAGGTAGCCGAACGCATCCAGCGACACCATTGCGGGAACGCTGGAGTAGTTGTGCACCGCCACGGCGCCGCCGGAAACTGTCGAGGACAGCCGGGAAAGCGTGAACCCGGTGCACGTTCCTGTCGATGCCTCGCACTCCGTGCCCGAAGGCGCAGCCGCCCCCAGACCCGCCAGACCCACTGACAGCGCCCGACCAGTGAAGCCCGTGTGGCCGGTGACAGGAGTGGCGGTAATGCCGATGGCGGCGGCCATCACTCCGGCCTGCGGCACGCCGCCGCTGCCTTCGACGGGCACGCTCACCGTCCCGCCAGCCGCCACCCGGACCGGCGTCGACGTCACCGGCGACGGAGTGACCGTCACCATGCCTCCGCCAGCCGCCGTCGGGGTCCGCGCCAGATATCCGACTAGGGTCGCCGAGACGACCGCCGGGCTCCCGGCGACGTTCCGCAGGCCGAAGCGGCCATCGCTGGCGTTCACGACCGCGAGGTCGGTCACTGTGGCGCCCGGCGTGTAGTCGGCTAGTGGCGCCCCTGTCGGTGCACCAGCGAGTACGGAGCGCAACTCCCCTACGCCGGACGCCCGCACGGTGACGTCCACCAGCAGGCCAACGGCATCCTTGGCCGGTACTCCGTGGCCGACCGCCGTCAGCCAAGCGGTCTGCCCGGCTCCCATCTGGCGACCGGAGGCCACCACCTGCGGTTCAGCCAGCGGCACGATCGCGCCGCCACCGACCGCCGAACCCTGTCCGGTTACGTAACCCTCCACGTCCAGGTGGACGGTGACCGGTGAGTGCCCCTGGTTGGAAACCAGCAGCGCCCCGGCCGCACCGACGCCGACCAAGGCGAACCCGTCGGTAGTCGCGCCTGGGTGGTAAGCGACGAGATGGGCCGACGGAGTCGGGGGAGCCCCAGGTGCGCGGACCGCTCCCGCGCTGAGTGCCCCGCCGACGCGCTGCGGAGCTGTCGGCGCAAAGGGTGCCACCAGCACCGTCCCATCCGGCGACGCGGCGGAACCAGGCTTCGCTGTTGTGGTCACCGATACGTGCACTGCCAATGCGGACACGCCCGCGGTTGGTATGCCGTCGCGGCCCGTCACACGTACCGGAACCGATGCTTGTCCCGCCACCGTCACGGGAGGAACGGCCTGACTCACCGGCGATACGAGCACGAACCGCTGGGGATCGTTACCGGGGTTCAGCGCCGTGACTGGTGTGTGCTGGCTGCTCTGGACCACGGTGCCCGACACCAGCAGGGTGACGGGCACCAGCACCGCCAGCCACCGAACCGAAGATCTTAATGCCCGCCGACGCCACCGAGACACACGCGTCTCCTGCCACCCGTATCGGCTCGCAGACCCCGGAACCCGCTCTCGTTCGCCCCGCGAGATAACAGGGGGATCGAACCACGTCCTCCCATCACAAGACAATCCCTATTATTAATGTTCTTAACGGATCATGACGTCGCCGCAGCTCAGGGTGATGGTCTCCGTAACGAAGTTGTCCGCATGACAGCGCCGCACGAGTGAGTCCACCCCCGTGCGGCGCTGGACAAGTGTTTCGCGAGAGAGCATCACGCCCTGTAGATCACGCGCCGCCGTTGATGCTCTGGATCTCCGCGACGTTGACCGGCTGGGCTTGGGTTGCGGCCTGCAGCTGGGCAGCACCAGGGACTGGGTTGGCCTGGCAGTCGGTGAAGGCCGGTGGCGGCGGGGGTGCCGTCGCATCGCCGGTGGGAGCCCAGCACGCTACCCAGCTGATGCTCGCCTGCATCGTGAACGCACCCGGCTGCCGGTACGTGACACCGCAGTCGATCATCTGGTTGGGTCCCGTATTCGACGCCTTCATCGGATCTGCCGACTCCGTCGAGCCGAAGTAGCCGCATCCCGTGGATGGCGGCGACCCGTAGACTGTGGCGGATGAGGTTCCGGGGTCGATGGTGAGCGAGCTGGCCTCTGCCCACACGGTTGCACTCGGCTGGCCCTGGATAGACGCGGTGACGGCTACATAGGGCCTACCGTCCGCCGCCTGATGGTAGCCCCCCACCGCCAGCGTGGCGTTGACGAACGTCGGCAGGTTCGTATAGTTCCGGTTGGCAGGGTTAAGCTGCAAAGCTCCCATGGCCGGGGTCGTCAGCTTCGCGAAAGCCAGCTGGGCTAGCGTTTCTGGCGGGAGATTTACAGCGGGCAGCGGCTGTCCAGGGACCACCCACGCATACGCTGGCAGTTGCAGGCACGCCTGCGCTCCCGCCGCTCCCGCCGCCGGGTTGATCGGCAGGTTGTACCATTCGCCCGCAGGCGCGGCAGCGCCTTGTTTCGCGAAGTCGACCGCCTGCTGCACAGATTGGTTGATCTGAAATGTCGTGGGCCATTTAGTCGGGTCAGTGCCCCACGTGGTGATGAGGTACTGGCTTCCGGCGAGAGTGTCGCCCAGCGGCACCCACAGGCAGGGCGGTGGCGCGATAGGGCCGACGGGATTCTGGCGCGAGCCACTCGACACGTCGCCATTGAACTTGACCATGCCTTCCAGCATGATCGTGCAGCTATCGCCGCTGGTGCAACCAACGCTTGGGCCGCCGTTGTCAGCGTTGGCGGGCACGGTGGTCACGACGGGGGTCAGCAGCCCGGCGGTGATCACGCTGGCCGCGACGATGAAGCGTTTCACGGCTTGCACTCCTTTGCCCGCGGATAGTAGATGTGCGGGAATTCCGAGACCTCTTGCCATTGGCCGTCAATGCTCTTCCCTAGCACGTCTGTATAGCGAAAGTAGTGCTGATCGAGTGGTGTATTGTCCGGTATGACTTTCCCGGTGCGCAGGTTCGTGTTGGACGACTGCGCATTGTCGAAGCAGGCGGACACATCGATCTCGCTCCGGACGTTCGGGTCCGGTATGGCGGTCATGTGAGAGAAGCGGATGGTACCGATAAATGACTCGGTAGTCACGCCGGGTGCGGCGAGGGCCGAGGTCAGCTCTGGCTGCATCGTCGTGCTCGCATATGAGGTCCAGCGCTGATCCTTACCTCCGGTGTATTCCGCGTAAAGGTAGGCGAGCTGGTAATCCTTGTCCGTGAGCACCGCCTGAGCCTGGCCAGGATCTGCCGGCATCCAGTTCGTCATGTCGATGTGGGCGTTCGAGCCGAAGGGGGGCATGGCCAGCGAGCCCGGACCTGACCCGGACGCCGACGGGACCGCCGTGGACCCGCCTCCCTGAGGGGTGAAGGTCTGCGCCTTCGTGCTGCCACAGGCAGCGAGGGCGGCAAAGCCCAAAGCGGCAAGGGCAACCATGCCGCCTCGTCTCCCCATGACGCCTCCCGTGGCCCGGCAGCACCGAACGCTCCGTCTCCCAGGAGCACAGACAATCTACCGAACCCGGCCTTGAACCGGACCTGTTGTTATATAAACGAAGTGTTACGGCGGGACGGGCCGAGGTCACACTGCGTGCATGATGTCAGGCCCGCCCCGCATGTCGTCGTGTCAGGCGCCACCATTGACGCTCTGGATTTCAGCTACCGGAACGGCTTGCTGGAATGGCTGCTGAGAGCGCAACGCCTGTGTCCCCGCAGGGAGCAGTCCCCCATCCGGTGCTCCAGGAACGAACCCGCCTTCGTACGCGGTGGGGGTCCATGACTGGGTTACTGAGAGCGTTGAGCCACTGGAGGGCTGCTGGTACACGACACCGCAGTCCGGAGTCGTTCCGGCGCCGTAGGATGTCACGTTCTTGACGATCGACCCTGTTGGCCCGCAGCCATTGGTGTACGGGGTCCCTCCTGGTGCGCTGATGTTGAGGCCGTTCGGCGCGGGCGCAGGCGTGGCAGCGACGGTCACCGGCCCCGGTACGCCCCCGTCGACAGTGACCGTGACGTAGAGTTCATTATTGATCGCACCGGCTGGCGGAGTAACCGTTAGGAACGTCGGCAGGTTGACGTAGCTCTTCGCCGCCGGGTTGAGCGTGACGTTCGGGGTTGGCACCTGGAATGCGGCGTATGCCATCTCGGCAAGGTCTCCCGCCGTGATGCCAGGCGGCGGTGGCGGCGCACCGCCCGGTGGAACGAAAACGTAGTAGTTCTGGTCGTTGGCTCCAGCCTCATGTTGGATACAGCTTAGCTCGGCATTCGAAACCAACGGCGGGCCGGTCACGATGTACCACTCGCCCGGTAGGCTTTTATCCTTGATGATCTCCGACTGCATCGCAGCGAAAAAAGTGGCCGCGTTATCCTGGGCACCCGCAGGACTTTGAAGTTGCTGCTCCATGAAGGCGTACATCTGGGCCCCGTTCATATTGGCATCCGCGTACCAGCAGGCCGGGGGCTGTATGTTCATGCCTGCGAGCGATGTATCCGAGGGGGGTGCTCCGCTGGGATCCCCGGAACCGCCGAAGTGGATGGAATGCCACAGTTGCCCATAGCAGCCGGTGCCGTCGCAGCCAGCTGGCGGCGGCGGGCTGGAACCGGCCCAGGCCGTCCCGGTAGCAAGCCCGCTGGCAACCAGCCCACCAAGGACTAGGGCCGTGAAGGTAACGCGACGGCGGATCATGGCTTGCACTCCTTCGCCGTGCCGTTCGGGTAGAAAGTAACTGATATGGCAACGAGCTTCCACGGCCCGCCCTTTTCCGGCAGGTACGAGTCACTCTGCAGGAAGTAATGGTGATCGGGCGGCGTCGTATGGTCGGGTATCACCTGCCCGGTGCTCGCGCTGGTGCTCGAGAGCTGGGTATTGTCCCCGCAGAAGCTCACCATCAAGTTGGTCGAGGCCCCGGGAACTGGCGCGACGGTCGTATTGAAGATGCGCAGTTTCCCGCTGATGCGCTCGTGCGCGACCGCGTTCTGCGCCATGGCTGACTGCACGGAGAGCAGCACAGTTTGAGACCCGATATAGGGAGCGAAGCGCTGGTCTTTACCCTCTGAGTAGAGTCCGTAATAGTAGGCGAGCTGGAAGTCCTCGTCGGTTATGACGGCCGCTGCCTGCTTCGGATCTGAGGGCAGCGGGGTCTCGAAGGTGATGTGGACGTTGGACGGGAAAGGGAAGCTGGCCAGCGTGGGTGCCGGGGAACTGGACGGGGCGGCGGGCGCGGATCCGGCAGGGTGGAACTGGCCTGCGGTGGTGGTGCCGCAGGCGGCTGCCGCTAGCGCGGTGGCCGTCACCGCGGTGGCCGCCATCAGGCCGGTCCGCATCCTTCGCCGCTTCATCCGTCTGCCCTGCCACCTAACGCCTGGAAGTCCAGTGTGGTCCGGTTAGCGACAAGCGCCTAGAAAGTAGCGGACGCGACAAATGATCGCAATCGACGTTACCAAGCTGGTACGGTGCACAGCCCCACGGTCCACGCGAGCTTTTCCTCACACCACGGTGAACGCCGCGGGGCCGCATGCTGTCACCCCGCTCCCGTTAGGCATCCATAGCGAGGTCATGCTACTGAAGAGCGCCAGGATGGCAGCAGCTCGTCGATCAGCGACTCGGTCTCCGGCGCCATCCTCGGCAGCACCTCGTCGAGGGCGACCCGCGCCGAAAGCTCGCCGACCACGGCGCGCAGCACATGCTGCTGACCGGTCGCGGCAGCCCCGCGGAGCAGGTCACGCCAGAGCAGCTCGTCATTGAACGCAAGCCGCAGCCCCGCCCTGGCCGCATCCATCGCGCCCTGTGCATCACCCGCGGCGAGCCGCAACTCCGACAGCCGGTGCGCGGAATCGGCGACCCGCGCGGTGACCTCGTACTCCAGGTCGTCGGTGGCGAGCCATGCGTAGCGACCCGCATCACGCCCGTCGAGCAGCTGGCCGCGGACCAGGTCCAGCGCCCGCGCCAGGTACGCGGCCTCGTCCTGCCCGGCTTCCCTCGCGTGCGCCGCGTGCGCCGCGAGCGCGCGGAACACCTGCCAGTCGACCCTGACCTGCGCGCCGAGCCGCATCCGCCCGCTGGCATCCGTCGCCAGGCTCGGCCGGCCGAGATCGTCGGCGCCTAGCCACTCCTGCACCCTGGACAGGGTGGCGTTCCGCACTTCCGTGGTGACGCCGCGCGGCCAGATCGCGCCGGTGAGCACGTTCGGGTGCACGCCGTCGGGGTGCGCGGCCAGGTAAACGACAAGCTCGGTGGCCAGGGCCACCCGGTCCGGCTCGATCACCCCGGGCGCGTGCACGGCCACCTGCCCGAGCAGCGAGATCTCGACCGGCATCTTCGAGCCGGGGATCAGCTGCGCCGCCGGGGCCGCGTCCGTCACCGGAGCCGCCATCACCACCCCGCTGGGCTGCGTCGCCACGCGGAACAGCTCCACGAGGGCCGCATACTGCTGCGGGGGAAGCAGCTGCGCGTGCAAGTCGAAGCCGAGCACCCCCGCCTTCAGCCGCCCCTGCTCCGTGACGTCCCACGTCCAGGTCGCCCCCTGCACGTCGCCCGCGACCACGTAGCCCGCCGCCATCCGGTGCCGCGTGCGGGCCAGCGCGAGAAGCCGCTCCCGCTGCTGCGGGGTAGGCGGCACCGCCATGATCAGGTAGTGCGGCGCCCACGCATCAGGCTGGCTGCCCTGGGAGCGGCCGGTCAGCACGGATTCGGCGCCGGAGGACGCGAGCGCGTGCTCCACCTCGGCCGCGCGCGCCTCAAGCGCGGGCAGCGCCTCCTCCAGAGTCTCCGCGGCGGTGACCCGGTCCGGGGCGAGCATCGTCAGCTCCCTGCCGAACCCGACCAGCGTGATGCGCATCCGGTCCGACCAGCGGTTGGTCGCGAGCTCGGCGGCCAGCGCCGCCAGCGCCGCCTGCACGATGCGGTGCGGCCCGCGGACTGCGATCAGGCCGTGCGCGACCTCGAGGTCGACGAGGATCCGCCCCGTCTCGTTCGTGCCGATCGAGACGAGCCCTGGATACGGCGCGAGCGCCGCGCCCGCCTGGTCCGGGTCGAGCCTGGCGACCGCAGCGAGCGGCAGCCGCCATACCTGGCCGTTGTCGACGGCCGTCCACGGCGGGGGCGGGCTTGAATCGGACGGCGCGATCCACAGGTCGAGGTTGGCCTGCCCGAGGTGGGCGGCGAACACGGTCGGCGGGGTCTTCCCCTGCGCGGCGAGCGCCTGCGACAGCGAGCGGAGCCCGGTGTCGAGCAGCCGCACCGACGGCTCATGCGCGCCGAGCCGCAAGGCGGCCTCGGCCGCCGCGGCCTCCCCCTCCGGCCGCACCACGCGCCGCCCGAACGCCCGCCGCCACAGCTGCTCGCGACGCCGCCGCCCGAGCGCGGCAAGCACGCCAGCGGCAAGCAGCGACGCCGCGGAAAGCTCGTACGGGAACACGGGGCCGCCAGTCCCCTGCTGGCCGGGAGCAGCCAGTGGCGTTCCAGGATTAGGCCGAACGGGAGCGCCTGGACCCCCTCCCGTCCCGCCTCCTCCCCCGCCCGCGGGGGCACCGAGGCCGACACCGGCGACGCCCGCCTGCGCCCCGGCTCCCGCCTGGTGTCCGTGACCGGCGTGCTGACCGCCCTGGCTCATGGTGCCCGCCGAGCCTGCCTGCCCGGGGGTCACAGAGGTCGTCTTGGGCGTGACGATCTCGATGCCGGGCCCGTACGCGTCGCGGGGCATGTGCAGGATCCAGCCGGGCCGGATCAGGCTGGCGATCGTGAGCTTGGAACCGTCCGGCTGGATCTTGTCCTTGTTCAGCTCGAAGATCTCGTTGTAGCGCCGCCCGTCACCGAGATGGTTCTGCGCGACCTCCCAGAGACTCTCGTGGAAGCGGCCGACCGGCGGCTTGACCACGTAGACCTTGTCGACATTGGGACCCTGGGCGACCGTCGGCTGAGCGATCTGCTGGGGTAGCTGCGTGCTGTAGATGGGCTGCTGGCCCTGGGCCGAGGTGCCGGGCCTTGCCCCCGCGGAGATGGTGTGCTGCGGCCGCGGCGGCCCGTGGTGCGACATCGCGGGCGACAGGGCGGCCGTCGCGGTGAACAGCAGCAGCGCCGCCGTGACGAGCCGGTGCGCGACCGACTGCGTGCCGCCCGACAGCGGAACGCGGGCCGGCACCCCGACGTTGCTGACCGCCGCCTTGATCTCGACGAGCACGCAGAACACCAGCTGCAGCCAGGCAAGCCAGACGATCACAGAGAGGATCTTGAGGATGCTCAGGATGTCGAGCTGGTGAGTGAGCAGGGACAGCGTCGGCTTGGCGTGCGGGATCGGCAGGCCGAGGACGGTGATCAGCCCGATCGGCACGCCCACGGTCAGCGCGATGAGAGCGGCGATGGCCACCATCCCGGCGAGCACATCACCGAACGACCGGCGCTGTATCCGCACCGGCTGCCTACGCCCTGGAATCGGCGGCGCCATCAGCAAGGCCCTCCCACATTGACCCCGCACTCCAGGACCGCGGTCCCGGTGGCGGGCACCTGGTAGCTACCGAAGATCCCGATGGGAATCACCGGGCTCGTAGTAACGACAACCTTGACCGTGACCCACTGAGTCGCAACGCCGCCGTTGGGCACGGCTGGGGGGGTCGCGCACATCGCTCCCCCGTCCGCGGGGCACACGGCGCATCCGCCCGCCGGGATGGTGGCACTCACCCCGACGCCTGCCGCATACGTCGCGACGAGATTCGCGGCCGGGCCCGGGCTGGCGCAGGCGCCCGCCGCGATGACGACATTCCCGCCGGGACTGCGCAGCGCCCCGATGTCGATGTCATTCGCGGCAGCACGCGCGGCCTGCTCTGCCACGTCCGCGGCACGCTCCTTCGCATTCATCAGCTGCCCGCCATCCACGACAAGCGTCAGCAGAACGATAGTGGAGAACGTAAAGATTATGACCCACAGGGAAACCGATCCCCTGTCACCGTGATGTGAGCGCGATCCGCGGCGCGCGCACCGCACGGGACGCGTCATGTTCAGCATCCGGCACTCCTGCACACGAAGGTGTCGAGCGGTGCGGCCGCGTCCGCCTTGAACGCATGGGCCGACGGGAAGCCAATGAGCCCGAACGCGCTCAGGCTGACGGTGCACGTGACGGTCACCCGGACTTCCTGGGCAGCGACGAACCCGCCGTCATCCTCTGCCAGCGCCTGGGGCGGCTGGCCGGCTGCGTAGGGCACGATCGTGAGCGCAGGCGCGCCGCCCTGGCATACGTTCTTGAGGTCATTCTGCGCCGCTGCCAGCGCCTGCGACTGCGCGTCCCCGTATGTGCGGGCGACGGAAGCGGCCCGCGCGGCGTCGCGAGCCGCCGTGCCGACCTGGCCGTTGGCGTTGATCCACTGACCGCCTCCCGACACCAGGAGCAGCAGCAACGCGAAGGCCGGCACGATCACGACGAACTCGACGGCCATCGATCCCCGCTCCGCCAGTGTCCGCGGCCGACGGGCAGGTCTCCGCACCGACAATGCTCTCATCAGCACTGCGCTCTCATCAGCACTGCCCGGCTCCGCCGGCTGGCCGGAAACATTCCACGGGTCCGCCCGCGGTCGCCGAGATGGGCAAGGGGAAGATCCCGTTCATCTTTCCCGTCACCGTCACGGACACGGTGTTCGTAGCCTGGTCCAGGATGGGCGCGGGGACCTGGACGTTGTTGAGCACACTAGTGTCGAGACCGGCGAAATACCTGGTCGCCGCGTTCTGCGCATCTGCCTGCCAGGCTACGTTGATACGCTCCTCTTCGCGTGCCACCCGCGCCCCTTCCTGGGCTGCGGCAAGCGCCGCGTGGCGTGCATCGAACCAGAGCGCGAACTGGATGATGAGCAGGCTGAAGATGAGCAGCGCCGGTGCCAGGATGGCAAGCTCGACCGCACTCGAGCCGCGGTCTCTGGCCGTTATGTGGCGTGCTCTAGCCAGCCAACGGCCGATCCGGGCTGTCCCAGCCAGTCTCACGGAGACGGCACGACTGTGCCCGTGATACCAGTGCTTTGCTTTGTTGCGAAATTCACGATGACGAGCAGGATCGCGGCAGCAAGCCCGACGAGTACGGCGGTGATGATGGCAAGCTCGATCGCCGACGCACCCCTGTCTTGATCGCCGATCGCCCTGCGTAGCCTCTCGGCGCGCATTCCAACGAGGGCCTTGAGGTACACAGTTACGGGATTCCTCAGCGGATTGAAGCTGTTCATGCTGCTCCTTTACTGGAGTTTTCTCTTGAGGCGTGTCCGGATGGTTCTCTCAGGCGTGAAGGAGGGTCTGTACTGCCGGGTACATCAGGAAGACAAGGAACGCCGCGCAGAGCACCATCTGCGCGACGAGCATGGACTGCGATCGCTCACCCGCCTGGCCCTGCAGGTCCGCGAGCTCGCGCCGCCGCAGGCTCGCGGCACGCGTTGACAGCGACTCGCGGACCTTGGCGCCGTCCTCGGCGACCAGGCTGAGCGCCGCGGCGAGATCCCGCAGCTCGTCGACCCTGACCTCTTCACCAAGAGCACCAAGCGCCTGCCATGGCGTCTGTCCGGTGATCCTTGCGTTGGCGAGCGCGTCCTTGATCCGCCAGAACGCCCAGCCCTCACCGATCTCGCTGGCCGCCATCAGCGCCTCGGGCACGCCGCGCCCGCCGGACAGGTTCATCGCGACGAGATCGAGGAACGCGCCAATCGCGTGCCGGAAGTCGCGCCGCACTTTGTCCACCTTCTGCCTGAGCTCGAGATCGGGCAGGAGGAAGAAGATGGCGCCGAACACCAGGCCGACCCACACCGGGATGACGAACGACATGTGAACGCCCCCGAAAGACAGCCCGACCAGAACTATCGGAGCGAAAAGCAGACCAAAGATGCCCAGCAGCACCTTCGTCGCCAGGTAGTTCTCGAATGACTTGCCGACAAGCGAGAGGTTCGCCCGCAGCGACGGGAACTGCCAGCCCTGCTCGGCGCAGAACTTCGCGAGCGCGACGCCCAGCCGACGGCTGAGTTCGCTCTCCTTCCCCCGTGTGATGCTGGACGAGGGCCTGGCGAAGGCAGGGCGGGCGGCGTCGAACGCGGCGAGCTGCCTGGCGAGGCTCGTCTTCTGCGGGATCAGCGCGAACACGAAGAGGAAAAGCCCGATGCCGACGACTCCCCCTACGATCAGCGCCCCGGTCATGCCGCACCTCCCTTCCACGCGGCAACGGTCTCCGGCGCTTCGGCCGGCATGACCGGCGCCCCCGCCGTGAGCAGCCGCTGCGGCAGCTCGAATGTCGCGAGCCTGCGCAGCCACAGGATGCCCCCGGCATACATGGCGGCCACCACCACAAGCACGAGCTGTCCGAAGAATCCGTCATAAGGGGCAAGGAAGGTGTGGTCGAGAATCGCGAGGCCCAGTGCCATGCCGACCGAGACCGCGATCACTATCTGTACGCTGCGCCGGGTAGACCTGCGCTCCGCGCTGACCTTGCGCCGCATGTCCAGCTCCTCGCGCACCGAGCTGGACAGCGAGCCGAGCAGGTCGCGCAACCCGGGGCCGCGGAGCCGGGCGTTGATGATCAATGAAGCGATGATCAGGTCAGCGCCGGGATCATCCAGGTCATCAGCGAACCTGCGCAGGGCATCCGCCATCGGCATACGAGTGTGCATCCGGTCCACCAGACGGGCCAGCGGCTCCTGTAGCGAAGGCGCGGCGATGCGCAGCGAGGACGGAATGGCCTGCTCCAGGCCGACAGCACCGGCGATGGTGTCGCGCAGTGATTCCGTCCAGGTGGCCAGGCCCTCCAGCCGGGCCATCGCCCGGCGTTCCCCGGCGGCCCCGCCGAGCCCCCGCCAGCTAAACGCGAGGATGGCAACACCCACACCCGCGACGACCCAGCGGGTGGCGGCGAGCGCCGCGACGCCGGCCACGATCGCGATGACACCCCTGAGGCCGATCAGGGCACGAAGCTGTTGCTGCAGCCAGTCGGGGCGCTGGCCCGGCGCCCTGGCGGGAAGCCCGCGCAGCGACACGACGAGCAAGAACAGCCCTCCGCCGCCGATGGCACCGACGAGGACCGCAAGCAGCGGATTTGCTATCGAAGAAGCGTTCATCACCACGCCCCCCTGGCTGGCTCGTAGCCGTGCTGGGCAAGCTCGTCCAGGCATGAGATAGGGGCATGCGGCACCGCGCGGCCGTCTGGCCCGGGCGTGAATACCTCGCTCGAAAGCACTCGCCCGTCCACGCCGGTCACTTCCCTGATGCTGTTCACGAACCTGCGGAGCCTGCCGCCGCGCGAGTACTCATTCCGCTTCTCGATGAAAACCACGAAATCGATCGCTCCGGCGATCAGCATGTGCGTCGCCTCCACCGGAAGCCGTTCGGACGCCTGGATGGCGTATGTGGAAATGCGGTTGAACACCTCGAGCGAGGAGTTCGAGTGGATCGTGGAGAGCGAGCCGTCGTTGCCCTGGGTCATCGCATTGAGCATTGTGACGATCTCGTCGCCGAGCACCTCACCGACGATGACCCGGCTCGGGTTCATTCGCAGCGAACGGCGGACCAGCTCGGCCATCGCGATCGCGCCGTGACCCTCCATGTTGGGCAGGCGCTCTTCGAACGCCACAACGTTCGGGTGCAGCTCGGGGAAGTGGTCGAGGCCGAGTTCCAGCGCACGCTCCACCGTAATGAGCCGCTCGTTCGCCGGAATCTGGTTGGCAATGGCCCGGAGCAGCGTTGTCTTCCCCGCGTTCGTGGCCCCGGCGATCATGATGTTCTTCCGCGCCACCACGGCGGCGGCGAGGAACGCACCCACGTCGGGCGAGATCGTGCCATTGCCGACAAGATCGGCGAGGAATACCTTGCCGAGCCTGGCACGCCGGATCGATATCGCGGGCCGCAGCGTCACATCCATCACGGCCGACAACCGCGACCCGTCCGGCAGCCGGATGTCCAGCTGCGGGTTGGCACTGTCGAACGGCCGGCTGGACAGGCCCGAATAGGCGGCGAGGATCTGGATGAGGTCAATCAGCTCCTCGTCGCTTTCCGCGACGGGCTCGCCCAGCACCTCGCGACCGTCGGCATAGCCGAGGAATACGTGGTCACAGCCGTTGATATCAATGTTCTCGACGTTCTGGTCCTCCAGCAGCGGCTGGAGCCGCCCGACGCCAAAGAGCGCCGCGTGGATCGCGGCCGCGAGTTCTTCCTCCTCCTGGGCATTGGGCGGGAGTCTTCCTGCGGTGATCTCGCCCCGAGCGTGATCCTCGAGAACCTGAGCGACGAGGGCTCGGGCGAACTGCCGCTCGTCCTCGCCGGACATGGGCGGTATCCCCGAGGCGGCATCGAGTCGCCGTTGCTCGGCTAGCCGGTCACCGACGTCTCCGCGCAGCCGCTTGACGACACCATGGTCCACCGTGCGTCACCCTCCTCTCGGTCCGCGTGGCGGCGGAGACGGCGTTGCCGGAGGTGCGGGAAGCGGCGCAGGAAGGGGTCTCGGCTGGGCTTTGCGCTCCGCGTCCGGCCGATCCGGGTCGGTCGCGGGCGCGACGGGCGGTCCGGCGTGCCGCCCCCGCAACGGCTGCCCGTCCGGCGGCCGGGGCGGCCTTGGGGGGCTCCCTGCCTGGGTGCCGTTCGGCTGAGCCGACGGGCGCGGCTGTCCAGGTGTCGTCGCCGGAGGCTGGACCTGAGGGGAAGGCGTTGCCGGGTATCGAGTCGAGACCTGGGCCGACCGAGCTGGAGGCTGCGACTGCGACTGCCGGAGTTCTCGTGCTCCCGGGGATCCCTCCTGCTGGCCAGGCCGGGGCGGGCTCTGCGGATAGGCCGCATCAGGCCGGTCCTGTGCCGGACGTGCGACAGCCGCCTGACCATGCGTCCCTTGAACCTGCGCGGCACCGGCAGGGAAGACAGGCAGCCCTGCGGCGATATGCGAGGCGATGCCGCGTGCGGTCCGGATCAGCATGGACTTGTCGAGCTTGCCGCCCCACTCGCCGCGAAGTTGCTCGGCGCTCCTGGGCTCGTGGGCCAGGCCGCCGATGATGCGGGCCGGGGCCTTGCTCTGCCCGAGCGCGTGCGCCACCTCCGCGATGGCGGTCTTGAAATGCCTGTAGTCCGCGACCACGACGACGTCAACGCGAGTACCGGGCCGACCGCGCTTCTGCAGGGCGTCCGCCACGACGTTGACCCGGTCGCGCAGCCGGATTACGTCGCCGAGGTTAGCCCGGGTGATCAGCACGATCGACGTGGCCTGGGCAAGCATGTCGTAGTGCGGCCCGTCCACTCCGAGCCGACCGCAGTCGACGATCACATCGGCCTGCGGGATCCCGGCGAGCACTCTCCCTACCGATCCCCAGAGCAGTTGCAGGCCGACGGCCTGCTCCGCGGAGGTCACCCCGACCAGGACATCCAGGCCCCCGTGCAGCTTTTGCGCGTGCTCCCACATCTGATGTGGCTGGAGGCCGCGGCGCGCGGCGACCGCCAGGCTGAGCAGCCCGCGCCGCGGGTCGAGGCGACTGCCGTCGGCCGCGGGCAGCCAGTAGACCAGGTCGCCACCCGCCGGATCGCACTCGGCGAGCAGGACAGGCCGGGGCCACACGGCGGCCAGCGCCACGGCGGTCGTGGTGACCCCTGGCGCTCCTTTGTCGGCAGCGACCGCGATCAGTGCCATCGATCAGCCAGCCCCGCTACCCGCCGACCCGGACGGCAACTGGGCGATCGCCACGTTGCCAGCGGAGGAGCTGCACACGAGGCTACCGGCGTGGGCCTGATCGACCGCGACCATGACCTCGGAGGTTCCGCCGGACGAAGAGGATGCGGTGACCCTGGTGATCACCGCGTCATCGACCAGGGCGGTACCCGCCTGGACGTTAGGACATCCGCCGCCCCCAGTTGCTGAGCCGCCGCTAGAACCGCCAACCGAGTAAATCACGACATGATCGCCGGTCTGCAGCCCGAACGGCATGCGACCAGCGCTGAGCGAGAGGCCGACGATGTACTTGCCTACGGTCAGGTTGTTGGCCGCCACCGTCATCTGGGGGGTCAGCAATGTCCCGGCTGGAATCGTGGTGCCGGCAAAGGTCCGCGCGACCTGACCCGCCTCGTTCCACGCCACGTAGTTCACGCCTGTGCCAGACGCGACCTGCACCTCCTGCATGGCGCTCAGCGGGATCTGCTGGCCCGCGGACACCTGCTGTGAGATCTCGATCGCCGCCACCCGCTTGCCGGTCTTGATGACCAGCAGGCCAGCGGCCGCGGCACCGCCGACGATCAGCAGCACGGCAAGCGCCGCTAGCGCAGGCTTGCGCTCGCGTGGTGCACTGGGCAGGCGCCGTCCCGCCGGAGCGGTTGGCTCAGGCCACATCCCCGGCTGCTCGATTCCGGGCGCCCCGCCGCGGGGGATTGTGCCTCGGTCGCTAGACATCGGATCGGTGTCTCCCCTGCTTACGGCGCCCTCGTCGGGAGGCCGCAGACGTCGGCCGACAGTTTTGTGGCTATGCGAATGTATCCCGCCACGCGTGCTTTGCGCACCGTTGTGACCAACCTGCGGCCAAGACAGCGCGTAACCATGTCCTCGCCACGGCATTGCGGCTGGACATCGCATGTTTATTGTGCATATAGACAACCATGATCGCCATCCGGTAGGGACTGGGCATAGGCCCCCGCAGATGATCACAATAGCCCGATGACCAGCGCAGATCCGCATTCGGCCGTTCCCGGCGGCGCCGGCGGGCGCCTGCCGCGCCGGTGAGCTGGCGAGACCTCGCCTGCACGGCAAGCCTAATTAACAATCTGTTACAGCTCGCGTGCACGATCTTGCTACCTGCGGTAGCATGTTCGCATGAGTGCCCTAGCCTATGAGCTTGAGGAGCCGGACCCCGGCCCGCTCGGCCCGGAGCAGCAGGAGACGATCAGCGTCCTGGAGGCCGCGCTGAGGAAGGCGCTCGAGACGGTGCCCCGCGGCCAGGTGCTGCGGCGGGTAGCCGCCGGGATCTCGGTGAGCGCCGTGGCGCGGGAGAGCGCGCGCCTGCTCGAGGGGAAGGTCGACAAGGTAAGCGTGTCCATGCCGGTGGAGCTGATCGAGACCGTCCGCGCACGGACCGGCAAGGGCGGCTTCAGCCGCTACGTCACTGAGGCCGTCCGCCACCAGGTCAAGCTGGACCTTCTCGACGATCTCCTGGCCGAGCTGGAAACCGAGTACGGACCGGTACCAGAGGAACTACTGGAAAAGGCGAGGCGTGAATGGCCAGATCACCCAGACAACGCGGCGGGGTAGCCGGCACCCTGGTCCTCGATGCAGAGGGCCTGGTCAGGCTGGCCAAGGGCGACCCTGCCGCTTACTCCCGTGTCAAGGTGGTCCGCGAGCGGGAAGGCAATGTCGTCACGGCGGCCTCAACGCTCACCGAGGTCCTGCGCGGCGGTTCCGCGGACGCTCTGATTCACCGCGCGCTCGCAAGGGTCACCGTGATCCCGCTGGGCAGGGAGCAGGGCAGGGCCGCAGGAGAACTGCTCGGCCGCACCGGGCTGTCCGGCCACACGTGCGCCCTTGACGCGCTGCTAGCCGTGGTCGCCCTCGCCCAGCCGCGCCCCGTAGTCCTCCTCACCAGCGACCCCGCCGACCTGACCCGCCTAACCGAAGAACCAGCCCGCCCCAAGCCCGAGCAAATTGCCGTCATCCCCATCTGATCGCTGGTCGCCGAAGGCGGCGATGATCTCCAGGCGCCCGCCGAGAGCTTCAACATGGGCGGCCGATGGTCCGTGCCGTCGCGTAGCCGTTCGAAGATCATCGAGCACTGGGAGCTAGGAAGCGTGACAAGCTGCTAGGAAGGGCAACAATTGGCTTACGGGGGGTGCTTTGGGTGAAGAACGGCTTGCGGGGCGGATCGGGTGGTGCGATCCTTCCCTGGGAAAAGTAGTACTACCGGAGAGGGTAGGCACGGGGGTGAGGCGCCTGAGGCACCGCCCGCCGTCAGCGGTCTGCGCGGGCGGTCGCGGTCGATCTGGGCCCGCACACCAGTCCACGTTCCCGTTCGAGGCCATCTGCGTGGCCATGGAGGCATCTGCCCGCGAGCGGGGTCACGCGAAGCAGGGTCATACACGGCAGAAAGGAACCGGACAGTGGCGAACGTCAATGTCACCTATGGCGAGATGGAGAGCGCCGCCAAGCAGCTCCAGGCGGGCGAGGCTACGATCCAGGGTGACCTCAACAACCTCAAGAAGCTAATCGACAACCTGGTGGCCAGCGGGTACGTCACTGACGTCTCGAGCAAGCAGTTCGAGACGTCCTACACCCAGTTCAACACCGGCGCCACCAAGATGATCCAGGGCCTGAACGGCATGGGCCAGTACCTCACCGCCGCCGCCAAGGCGTTCGGCGAGACGGACACCCAGCTGGCGAAGGCGCTCCACCACTGACTCCTGCGCCGAGGCGCAAGCATCAGGCATAGAGCATCACAGGAGGGGCCTGCCGGTCGGCAGGCCCCTCCTGTGATCGTGCGCCCTTCCTTACGTGTGGGGCCCGGGCAGCTGGAATACCACACTAGGTTCTGACTATAATTCGGACTATGGAGACGTTGCCGTTGGCCGACGTGAAGGCCCGCCTGTCGGAGCTGGTCTCCCAGGTGGAGAAGCAGCACGACCAGATCACCGTGACCCGCAACGGCCGCCCGGCCGCTGTGGTGGTGTCGATCGAGGAGTGGGAGAGCCTGCAGGAGACTCTGGAGGTGCTGTCGGATCCGGGCGCGGTCGAGGCCATCGCCGAGGCCCGTGAGCAGGTCGCCCGGGGTGACGTCTATACCACCGAGGAGGTCCTCGCCGACCTTGCCAAGCGGCAGGCCCGCAGCGCGTGAGTGATCAGCCGCCCGGGCCGCCCAGGTCCGCGGAGCCGTATGAGGTGCGCTGGTCGGCTGCGGCCAGGCGTGCGCTTGCTGAGCAGTTGCCCGAGACTGTTGCGACCGCTGTGGTGGAACTCGTGCTCGGTGCGCTGCGCCATGAGCCCCGCCGGGTCGGCAAGCCACTGCGTGAGCAGTTCGCCGGCCAATGGTCGGCCCGCCGCGCGACCTACCGGGTCATCTACAGCATCGACGAGGACAAGCACCTGATCGTCATCGAGGTGATCAGGCACCGCGGCACCGCCTACCGGACCCGGTAGGCACCCTACTGCCGGGCGAGAAGACCAACCACAAGGAACAGAAAGCGCACCGTTGTCGGCGCGCCCGGTTCGTTATCATTCGTGGTACTCCGCCTCCCGCGTGACGTCGTAAGCTCGGGGCACGACGCAGCGGGCCGCGGGCAACTCCGGGCAGACGGGAAGACGACCATGCGGCTGGCACTGACGGTGGTCTCACCGGCGGCCAGGGCGCGGGCCGACGTCCTGCTCGACGCGGATCCCGCGACCCCGGTCGGGGATGTCGCCGAGGAACTCGCCCGGCTGCTCCACGGGGGCAACGGCGCATACGGCTCGGGCGGCGAGTCCGCCAGCCACCCTGGGCAGCAGCAGGGCGCGCACATCCTGCAGTTCCCCGCGGCGCGGGCGCGGCCGGGCAGCCAGGCCCATGACCCGTATGGCACCGCGCCCACGATGGCCATGGCGGCGCCGCCAGCCGCCGGGCCGCCGCTCTACGTCGACCATAGGCGTGTCCCCCCGGCCCAGTCGCTGGCCAACTCGCCGCTGCGCGCCGGGTGCGTGGTCAGCCTGGGAGACGCCTCGGGCTGCCTGCCGGCCGAGCCGACAGGCACGGTCGAGATCCGGGTCGTCGGCGGTCCCGCCGCCGGCACCGTGCCCCGGCTGACGCTCGGTGAGGCCCAGATCGGCCGCGGCAACCTCGCGCACATCCGCATCAGCGACCCGCGGCTCCCTGAGCAGGCCATCCGCGTCGCGGTCGACGCCACCGGCGGGTGCCAGGTGTCGGCATGTGACGGCGCGGCGGCGACGATGGACCGCGAGCCGCTCACCGGCCCGGTCCCGTGGCTGCCTGGCCAGCAGGTCGCCGCCGGCGGCACGCTGCTCGAGCTCGCGCCGTACGAGCCGCCGGACGCCGCGCTGCACCCGAGCGAGGACGGTGCGGGCCTTGACTTCAACCGGCCGCCGCGGCTGCTGCCGCCGGAGCGCAGGACCAAGTTCCAGCTGCCGTCCCCGCCAGGCCGCGAGGAACGGCGGCCGATGCCCATCCTGATGGCCGTCGTCCCCGTGCTGATGGGCGTCGGGCTGGCCGTCATGATGCACCAGATCTACATGCTCGCCATGTGCGCGCTCAGCCCCGTCATGCTGCTCGGCAACTATATGACCGACCGCAAGCAGGGCCGCAGGTCATACGCGCAGCGGTCCGCCGAGTACAAGGAGCACAAGGCCCGGATCGAGAAAGACGCCCGCGAGGCCCTTGACGCCGAGCGCCTGCAGCGGCGAGCCGACTGCCCCGATCCCGCCGCCGTGCTCACGATCGCCTCAGGCCCCAGGCGGCGCCTGTGGGAGCGTCGCCGCACCGACCCCGATTACCTGGTGCTCAGGGTCGGCACCGCCGACTTGCCGTCAGCGGTCGAGCTGCAGGATCCGACCCTGGACGAGCACAGGCGGCAGGTCTTCTGGACAATTCCCGACGCCCCGGTGACGATACCGCTGCGGGACCGCGGCGTGCTCGGCGTGGCCGGGCCAGGCGACGCGCCCCGCGCGATCGGCCGGTGGCTGGTGGCACAGGCCGCGACGCTGCACAGCCCGAACGACATCCGGGTGTACGTGCTCACCGACTCATCCGGCCAGGCCAGCTGGGAATGGGCACAGTGGCTGCCGCACTGCCAGCCGGCCGAGGGCCAGAACGCCACCGTCCTGGTCGGCAACGACGCGGAGACCGTGGCCGCCAGGATCGCCGAGCTCCTGGCCACCGTGACCGCGCGGCAGAAGGCGCTGCGCGAGGCCGGCCAGCCGGGACACGGGGAGGCCGCCTTCAGGCAGGCCGACATCGTCGTCGTCTTCGACGGGTCGCGGCGGCTGCGCTCACTGCCCGGCGCCATCCAGATCCTGCGTGAGGGACCGCCGGTAGGCGTGTTCGCGATGTGCCTGGACGCCGAAGAGCGCCTGCTCCCCGCCGAATGCCACGCCGTCGTCGCCGTCGAGCCTGACGGCCTCCGCGTGCAGCAGATGAGCGAGCTGACCATCCGGCAGGTCCGGCCCGACCATGTCCGGCCCGGGTGGTGCGCGCGCCTCGCCCGCGGGATGTCACCGGTCAGGGACGTCAGCGACGAGGAGGACAGCGTCGGCCTGCCGGACTCCAGCCGGCTGCTCGACGTGCTGCGGCTTGAGCCGCCCACACCAGAGGGCATCGCGAGCCGCTGGAACGCGGGCGGCAGGTCGACCCTGGCCGTGGTCGGGGAGTCATACGATGGCCCGTTCGGCATAGATATCAGGAAGGACGGCCCGCACGGGCTGATAGCCGGTACCACCGGCTCCGGCAAATCGGAGCTGCTGCAGACCATCGTGGCATCGCTCGCCGTCGCCAACCGGCCGGACGCGATGACGTTCGTGCTCGTGGACTACAAGGGCGGCAGCGCGTTCAAGGACTGCGTGAACCTGCCGCACACCGTCGGCATGGTCACCGACCTGGACACCCACCTGGTCGAGCGGGCGCTCGAGTCACTGTCGGCCGAGCTGACCCGCCGTGAGCACATCCTGGCCGACGTCGGCGCCAAGGACATCGAGGACTACACGGACCTGCAGGTGCGCGAGGCGCGGGACAGCCGCGGCGGCGGCGGCCGTGTGCGCAGCCGCGGCGGCGCGCACGGCCTGGAACCGCTGCCGCGGCTGCTGATCGTGATCGACGAGTTCGCCTCGATGGTGCGGGACCTGCCGGATTTCGTCACCGGCCTGGTAAACATCGCCCAACGTGGCCGTTCGCTGGGCATTCACCTTATTTTGGCTACCCAACGGCCATCCGGAGTGGTGTCAGCGGACATCAGGGCCAACACCAACCTGCGGATCGCGCTGCGAGTGACCGACCCTGGCGAGAGCGCCGACGTGATCGACGCGAATGATGCCGCGCACATCTCCAAGTCCACCCCCGGCCGCGCCTACGTCCGCCTCGGGCACGCCTCGCTGGTGCCGTTCCAGGCGGGCAGGGTCGGCGGCCGGCGGCCCGGCATCCCGGCTGCGGGGGGTATTGGGCCATCGGGGTCCGGGGTGTCCCCGGGCGGCACCGTGTCCCCCCAGGCTAGCGCGGCGCCCGTTACCATGCGCCCGTGGCTGGCCAGGCTCGACTGGACCGGCATCAGCCGGCCGGCGCCGGAGCGCCCCGCGCAGGAGAAACGGGAAGACGAGGAGATCACCGACCTCAAGGTCCTGGTCGAGGCGATCCAGCGGTCCTGCGAACGGCTGCGCATCCCGCCACAGCACAGCCCGTGGCTGACCGCGCTGCCCGAGTCCATCTTGCTCAGGGACCTGCCGGAACCCGCGCGGTCAGGGGACGCCCTGCGGCCCGTGCCGTACGGAGTCGACGACCTGCCGTCGGAGCAGGCGCAGCGGACCGCGGCCATCGACTTCTCCTCGTTTGGCCACATGATGGCGGCGGGCACGCCGCGCAGCGGGCGGTCCCAGCTGCTGCGCACCATCGCGGGCTCCATCGCGGCCACGCACAGCAGCGCCGACGTGCATATCTACGGCATCGACTGCGGCAACGGCGCGCTGCTGCCGGTCGCCGAGCTGCCGCACTGCGGCGCGGTGGTGACCCGCACCCAGGCCGAACGGGCCGCGCGGCTGATCAGCCGCCTGAACGCCGAAGTCGGCCGCCGTCAGGAACTGCTCGCCGACAGCGGGTTCGCCGACATCGGCGAGCAGCGCGCGGTGGCGGCCAGCGAGGACAGGCTGCCGCACATCGTCGTCCTGCTCGACCGCTGGGAAGGGTTCACCACGACGCTCGGCGAGATCGACGCTGGCGCGCTCACCGACGTGATCACCAAGATCCTCGGCGAGGGGGCGAGCGTCGGCGTGCACCTCGTGATGACAGGCGACCGGTCGCTCGTCGGCGGCCGGATAGGGTCGATGACCGAGGACAAGCTGGCGTTCCGGCTGGCCGACAAGGACGACTTCGCCCTGATCGGGCTGCGGCCGAGGGACATGCCTGACGACATCCCGGCGGGCCGCGCCTTCCGCAGCGGGTCAGGGATAGAGACGCAGGTGGCGCTGCTCGCTCCCGACGCTTCCGGCCAGGGGCAGGCCGCCGCGCTCCGAGAGATCGCCGCCGAGGCCGCGCACAGGTGCGACGGCGTGGCGCGGACGCTGCGCCCGTTCCGGGTTGACGTGCTGCCCGCCCGGCTTTCGTTCGGCGACGCGTGGCGGCTGCGGGACGCCCGCGCCGCGCCGCGACCGCTGTGGGGGCTGGTCGGCGTGGGCGGGGACGAGCTCACCGCACACGGCCCGGACCTGGCCGACGGCATGCCGGTGTTCATCGTCGGCGGACCGGTGAAATCCGGCCGCAGCACCATCCTTGTCTCGATGGCGCGGTCGTTCCTCGCCGGCGGCGCCGAGCTGATCATCGTCGCGCCGCGCTCCTCGCCGCTGCGTGATCTCGCCACCGCTGCCGGGGTGCTCCGGAGCTTCGAGGAGCCTGAGCTTCCCGCGGACGAGCTCGCCGCGGCGGTCGGGGGGTTCTCCGGCCCCGGGGTAGTGATCATGGACGATGCCGAGCTGCTCAGGGACTGCGATGCCGCCGACGAGCTGAAAAAGCTGATCGACTTTGGCGCCGATAAGCGGCGAGGGCTGGTCTTTGGTGGCAACTCGGAAGATATCTGTGTCGGTTTCGGCGGCTGGCAGGTTGATGCCAAACGGGGGCGCCGTGGCTGCCTGCTGTCCCCGCAGAGCCTCCCGGACGGGGATCTCATGGGCATGCGCCTGCCGCGCAGTGTCATCGGCGAGCCTGTCAGGCCCGGCCGGGCGCTGCTGAACACCGGCAACGGAGAACTCCTCACCGTGACAGTGCCACTCGGCTAAAAGCCGCTATCCCCCGGCCGGTGGCGGAATGTAGCCTCTACTTCCGCGCGCAGTTTCCGCTGCTCGGTCATCGCCCTGTTGTAGAAAATCGCGGCGAAAACAACCGAGATCGCGCCGCATAGAACCATGAGGGCCAGGAATATGCCGCCGACAATGACCGGCGCATGGGCCGCGAACGCGGCAATGGCGCCGACGAACATGACGACACCCAGGATCGTCATTCGCACGGACGCCCGCCCGAAGCGCAGGAGTGATGGCCGTTGCACCGCATCACTATCGCATTCGGGACACTGTCCCGCAAGCTAACCCTCGGCCGCGAGCCGCGGACGCTGTCTCAATCCTTGCGGGGAACGATCGTCATGCCCCGTACGAGCTCATCGATGTCGGGCAGCGCGCGCTGCAGACGGCCGAGATCCTGGCAGGCGGTGAACACCCGCAGATCGGTCTCGTGCTCCGTCGAGCGGAAGGCATAGTTGAGTCCTGCGTACAGGTCGCCGGATCCGCCGGCCGTGCGCAGGTAACGCAGCGTCTTCAGGCCGGTGCCGAGCCTCTCGGTGGAGAATGCCTCCACGATCGGCGGCTCCACCGCGGCGGGGTCATCGGCATGAGTGAGCGACCGGAACTGCGTGTCGCGGTCCCCCCTTGACTCCCAGATGCCCACCCGCACCGGCACGGGCAGCAGGCGGGGGTCGGGCAGGTTGATCCAGGCCAGCTGGCAGTCGATGCCACTGTATGTGCTCTCGTGGATGGACGAAAGCTGGCTGGCGAGCAGGTTGACCTCGCCCTTGCCGTGCTTCAGGCCCGATGCTTCCCACTTGGCCTGGGCGAAGCTGGCTGCCCATGACTCGCGGTTGTGGCCGGGCGGAAAGATGGGCGGGCAGGGGATCCACGAGGCCTTGTCATAGCTGACCTGGACCCAGCCCTTCTTGCTGACCAGGTCCTGCCAGCTGACCTTCTCGTTCACGTGCGACCCCGCTTCGTTGCCGTGAGCTGACTCATACCCTGGCCCAGCGGAACGTGGACATGATCGCGTCGAAGAGCTGGACGAGGACTTTAGCGTACTGATCCCCCGGGTCACCGCCGCCCAGGGTGGAGAACGCGATCACCAGCCACCTGTCCGGATCCCCGGGAACCGGGAGCACGTAGTCGACGCGCCGGGAGCCGTAGTCGACCTTCCTTGCCGGGTCAGGCCCGGCGGTTCGCTCAGTGCGCACGCCAGCGGCACCGTCCACGATCGCCTCGCTGGTCCCGTCGGCTTCCGAAGCCAGCCTGGACACGATCAGGACGGGGTCCACCAGCTCCGCCGAGGTGAGCGACATCTCCGACACCACGAACGAGGCGGCAACCCGGATCCCGTGCACCTGCTCGACGGGCAGGTAGAGGTCGGTGGCCGCCTTCCTGCGCGCCTCGGCGACCATCGCGGCAAGCCGCCGCTCGAGTTCCTTGCGGTACGGGACCACCTTGTCCCTCGGCAAGTTGGCGGGCAGCCTGGCGAATGCCTCGTCCAGGATTTCCCTGATCGCCTTGTCGGTACCATGCCGCACCGGGATCTTCCGCCAGCCCGGCGGCAGGACGAGGGTATACCCCCGCGCGACAGCGGCGGCAGCAACAGCGTCAGCGACCGCTGACCGGGTGCCACGGGCATCCCCTGGCGCGGTATCCGGCTGCGAATGCACCGGCCGGGCTGCCTGCCTTACCACGTGCCGTTCGCTATGCCGAAGATGGCGGCGACAGGCTGGATGGGGCTCGGTATGAGGGAGGCCACGTCCACCGCGATATTCGCGTCGGTGGTCGAGATGCCGCCCTCGGTGGTGAACCCTTCCTTGAAGTGGTTGTAAGCATCGCCATTCGGGATAATAGGGATGCTAATTGAGCCGCCGCCGGGTCCATATGCCTGTATCCCGCCCAGGAGCTTGTCACCCCAGTCCGGAGCCAGCGCGGCAAGATAATTGAACCTCGCGAGCGTCCCGAACAGCTTCGTCTGGCTACCGATCGCCTGCATGACAGGGCTGTCGGCGAGGCGCCCCACGAGGGCACTGACCTTGGCTGAGTTCGTGATGATTTCCTCTTCGCCACCGCTGATGAAACGCTGCGCGACCGTCGTTTCCTCTTCGACATTCGTGAGGCCCTCAACGACCTTGCCCGCCCACTGCCCGATGACTTTCTGGGTCGCCTCGCTACCCATGAGCTCCTCGAAGTTCGAGCTCATCTCACCCAGCTTGCCCAGCGCCGCCTCACCCTCGAGCATCCCCTGAGCCAGGGTCTTGCTGTTCTCCGCGATAGCGGAGATACCGCTGCTGAGGAGCTTGCCGCCGCCGAGTGTCAGCAGCGCGAAGGCGTCAAGGGCAACGTCCATCCAGGATCCGTTGCCGGTGGCGGCGAGCACCGTTCTCAGGATGAGCGCGGCCCCGATGATGATGGCGAGGGCGACGAGGACGTCCAGGCCCGGAATGAACAGGGCGACGATGGCGATCGCGGTCGCGAGCCACTCGAGGAGGGTGGCGAAGTCCTTGATCAGCCAGGCGTAATGGTCGATGAAGTCCTTGAACCTGTCCCACCAGCTGTCCTTGACGCCATCGTCGATCGCCGACCGTATCTTGCCGGCGTGGTAGCTCCCCGAGTTGTCACGGAGGCTGGTCGCCCTGCCTAGCAGGGCCTTCGCCGCGTCCAGCTGGCCGGACGCCTGCTGCAGGGACTTCTGGTGCGCCTGGACCTGCTGCTGCTGCTGTGGCGTCAGGTTGTTGCCGCTCGGCATGGTCTGCGACTGCAGCGACATCAGCTGCCCGTGCGGGCCCTCGGCCTGGTCCAGCGCCTGGATGGACTGGGACTGGGCCCGCTCCAGATCCGGCAGCCACCCGTTCAGCGCGGCGGAGACCTTCTGGTAACGCCCCACCACCTTGTCCAGGCTGTCGGCGACGTCATTGGCGGACGAGCGGAGCTTGTCGGCGTACTGACCCACCAGCGTGTTGTCCGCGCCGATCTTGCGCAGCGCCGTCACCTGATCGCCGATCTGCCTGGCCACCGCCGCGAGGTGCGCCGCCTCCTGGCTGATCCGCCCCGGATCCCCGGGCACCGGATCGACGTCCAGGCCCAGCGGCCTCCACTGATAGCCGGCCGGTCGTCCCATCGTCTCGCTCCTGCCCGGGTCAGGACTTCTTGGTCAGGTCTGTCTTGAGCTGGTTGTCGGTCTTCTGGAACGCCTGCTTCGACTGGCTTATCATTTTCCCCAGTGACTCCATGGAGTCAACTAGTTTCCCCCTGTGGTAATCCCAGTTCCCGGCGAAACCGTCCATGGCCGAGGCGATGTCACCCGAGCCCATGGCCCCGTCATAACCGCTTTCCTGTGCCTTGATGTTCTGGAATTCCGAGACAAGACTGCTCAGCGACTTCTCACTCTGATCAAGCAGGGTGTAGTCCACCTTGAGATCGGCCATGGCCTGCCCCGTCTCCTACCTGTTTGGTCACAACCGCCTTACTCTAACCGCACCTTGCTATCCGGCCCACCCATATCATGTCAAGCCGGGCAGCGAAACCGGCACCTGCCCGTAACCTGGGAGATCACTCCCCGCCAGGTTTCATGATCACGAAAGATGGCCAGGGCTTGCTGCCGGCCGGGCGCGGGCGTGACGGGGCCGGGAGATCATCAGCTGATGGTCTCCCGGCTGTCTTGCCGTGGCGTGCCACAGCGCGGGGCTGTGGCCTGCGCCGGGCGCGGCTTCGCCCCAGAGTTTCATCTCTGGTCGGTGAGGTTGGCGCGGAGATCGGGAAGGGTGAACAGGTCTTTGCCGACGCGGAGGTGGGTGAGGAGGAATGCGGCGAGGGGTTCAGGTTTGAGGTCGATGACGGTGAGCGCTTCGGCGGTGAGGGGGATGGCCTGGAGGTGGTATTCGCCGCGGGCGGAGTCGGTGAATTCGGGGCCGGTGCGGTCGGCGGCACTGGCTGACCAGGTGCGTGCGCGGGTGAGGTAGATGTACTGGCGTTCGCCGTCGCGTTCGAGGACGTGCAGGAGGCTGTGGATGCTGGCGGTGGCGGCGGTTTCCTCGCGCAGTTCTCGTGTGAGGGCGGTTTCCGGGTCTTCGCCGGTCTCTATGCCGCCGCCGGGCAGCACCCAGTACGGCTGCTGGCCTGGGCGTATGCGCTGGATGGTGAGCAGGTAGTTGTCGGGGGTGATCAGCAGGGCGCGGACGCGGTCGGTCACGGGATTGGTTCCTTGGCGGCCTGGTGGCGGATTCCGGTCACGGTTGCGGGTGCAGCCCTGGGCGGTCAAGGTCCCATAGGTCTGGTGAGCTGGGCAGGGCCGGATTTTTCGGATGCGTCACAACGCCCTATGCGGTAGTGAACTCTTCGTGATCATGGGAGGGTGCTAGTCGCCCTTGACGGTCCGGCGGGCTCCCTCCTGGGCCGCGCGGACCAGCCGCTCGGCGCTCCTGATCTTGCTGAGCGCCAGCAGGCACTGGGCCAGCCGCATGAGATTGATGACTCCCACGACGGGGATCAGGAAGACGATGGCCCCCCTGAACGAACCGTGGATGGCCGCGAGCACCGTCGCCGCCGCGATGGCAACGACGAGCGCACCCGACACGGCGGCCCACCGCAACGCCCGTATCCGCTGCTTCCTGCACTCGGCCAGGATGGTGGCGGCCTTCGCGTCACCGGGCGGCCCCGAGCCATTCACAGAACTGATCCGCCCCGCGGTGCCCGCGGGCTGGGGATCGGGCCGCAGATCCATTGTGGTCTCACTATCTCGTCAGGACTGACACGTCAGCGCCAGCATGACGGTTCACATCACGGCAACACTACCGCCGCGGAGCGCGGCGCGGCGCGGCGGGCGCTGCCGCGCGGTACCAGCCTGGGGGGACACAGTACCCCCCGAGGGGAGACCCCCGGACCCCCATGGCCCAGGGCCCCCCGCGCATGCGCCCGGTCCGGCTCAGCCTTGCCACGTCCAGTGACTAGAAAGTTCGTTCGATACCAGGGTATCCTGAGGGCATGGCAGGGTACCTGCCGCCAGGCTGGCCAGCCGGGGTGCATCCGCCAGGCAGTGACGAGTTCGAACTCACCGCCGTGGCCTGGCTGCTCGACGTGGTCCCGCCGGACTACCGGCTGTATGGGGTGCTGCGCCGGCATCCGGTGGCACTGGCCACGATGGCCCGCTACCACGTGACCGCCTGCGTGGAGGGCGCGCGCCAGGGGTATCGCACGGCTCGCACCGAACTCGCGAGCGCGCTGCCGCCGCATGCGGTTGACGCGGTGCTTGCCGCTTACCGGCGTGAGGGCCGCAGGCTCGTCGCGACGGCCCGCGCGGTCGGCCTGGTCGAGCGGGCGCTGCGAGGCGAAGTGTTCACGCCCAAGCTATCGCGGGAGCAGCGCTAGCCGTGCTCGGTAGCCAGCCGCCGCGGCTGATGACCCTGCCGGGTGATCGTCATCCGGCGCGCTATGAGCGCCACGGTCACCGCGGCGGTGTCGATGTCACGCGGGCTGAAGCAGTACCCGGTGACCACTCCGGCCGCTCCCGCGTCCAGGAAGTGAATGATCGCCTGGGCGACCCCCGTGTCGATCTGCAGCGGCTGGCCCCCAGGAACTGGAAACGGCAGCGTCTCGGCGCGGCGCAGGCCCACCCCCGGCCCGTACTCCGTGCCGAACTCCTCCACCAGCGCGGCGTCCTGCGGGTACTGCTCGCGCAGCATCCGCGCCAGCAGGCCGCGGGGCTCTTCGCCCTCCGCCCGCGGGAAAGGGGTGACGGCAATCCCGACCATGAGCAGTACCTGCCGGCCGTCAACGTTCCCGCCCGCCATGCAGAAGTAGCGGATCCCCCCGCCGATCAGGGCAATGCGCGCGGCGGCGAGCTGGGCGAGCATCTGGGCACGGACGGCGGGCGGGGCACCGGGGCGCAGCACCGCGTCCACGAACTTCGCGTGCTCCGCCGCGGCGGCCTCCTCGTCGAGTTCCGCCGCGAGGCTGACGAAGTCATCGGGAACCTCGAAGTGCAGCAGGAAGCTGCCCGCCACGGCCGGCCCCGGTTCACCGGCGGCCTCCGCGCTCATGGTGTGGCCGGCTGCTGCCATGGCGCCCGGCCCTGGAAGCCGTCCCCGATCCATTGCCCGAGTTCACCGAGCATGCCAGGAGTCCCGGCGCCAAGGGCGGTCCAGCTGAACTGGCTGAAGACAAGGTTCACCGACCTCCAGACGAACTCCTCGGTGTTCATGAACGTCCCGCCCTTGAAGATGAGGGACCAGAACCCGGGGGCGGCCGTCTTGCCTAGATCCTCGGCTATCGCGGCTATCCGCACGGTGCTCACGATCGCGGCGATCCCGCCGATGTCGCCGACGACGTCGAACGCGACGCAGACCCAGCTGCCGTCGCCGACCTGGGCGAGGCAGATGTCGATGATGGTCGCCGCGAGGCCGGCCGCCAGCGCGATGGGCGCGAAGACCGCGGTGAGCGGGGGGATGAGCGCGAGCAGGCTGGCGATCCCGGCGATCAGGCCGAGCACCCCGGAGATGAACTGCAGGAGCGCCACGTGCGTCTCGATGAAATTGTGTACGTCCGTTCCCACGGCGTTGAAGAACGACCCTGCGTCGCTCACCAGGCTGGCGAACCAGTTCGGCCGGTCGTCGGGCATCGCCGAGCGGATCTTCTGCGCGTGGTATGTGGCCGAGTTGTCCCGCAGGCTGGTCGCCTTGGCCAGCAGCGCCTTCGCGTCGCCAAGCGCGCTCTGCGCCTTCCGCACGGCCGGCTGGCTCGGGCTGGGCTGGGCGGTCAGGGAGTTCAGCTGCTGGTGCGGGCCCTCGGCCTGATTCAGCGCCTGGATCGACCATGCCTGCGCCTGCTCCAGGTCCGGCAGGTAGCCGTACAGTGCGTCGGAGACCGTCTTGAAATAGCCGGGAACGCTGCCTAGCTGCTTCGCCAGGTCGGCCGCGGCGGAGTGGATTTTCGCCGCGTACTCGCCCCTGAGAGTTCCGTCTGCCGCGCCAGCCGCGATCTTGTCCAGCATCGTCACCTGGTCGTGGACCTGCCGGGCTACCGCTGCCAGGTGCGCGGCCTCCTGCTCAATCCGATTCGGGTCGCCGGGCACCGGATCGGAGCCAAGGTCCAACGGCCGCCATTGCCAGCTGGCCGGTCGTCCCACGTTGCCACCCCCTGACGTGTGCTCAAGTCAGACAGACTGTAGCGAGGCGGGTTGCCGCTGACATGCGGGAAAATGGGCCTGGCCGTTGCCAAACAGAATTGGCAACACCCAGGCAGCAGGTATCAGAGGGCGCGCAGGACCAGGAGCGCCATGTCATCGGAGGGCGGCCCCGCGCCGAAGTCACGGACCGCCCGCTGGATCCGGGCTGCCACGGCGCCTGCGTTCAGCCCGCCGCAGCCGGCGAACAGGCGGGCCAGGCCATCATCGTCGTCGAGCAGGCGGCCAGAATCCCGCCGCTCCGTGATCCCGTCCGTGACGCAGAGCAGCATGTCCCCGGGGAACAGCTGCACGCTCTGGGCACCGAACGAGAGGCCAGGGATCACGCCGAGCAGCGGCTGCGGCCTGGCGGCTGGCCGCGGCTCAGCGGCGGGCTCCTGGCCCGCGGCCTGCTGTAGCAGCAGCGGAAGCGGATGGCCCGCGGATACCAGCGAAAGCCGGATCCCCTGCGACTCCTCGCGCGCCTCCGGCACGGTGCCTTCCTGGCGCGCCTCCGGCACGGTGCTTTCCCCGCGTGCCTCCGGCACGACGATCTCTCCGTGCAGCAGGGTGATGAACCGGGCCCGCGGTCCCTCGTCGAGAATGAGCCGGTTCAGGTGGCCGAGCACCTCGGCCACGCCGTGCCCCTCCCTGGCGAGGATGCGCAGCGTGTGCCTGGCCAGCCCGGTTACCGCCGCGGCCTCGGGGCCGGTGCCGCACACATCGCCGATCGCGAACCGCCACCGGTTCTTTCCGGCGGGGAACACGTCGTAGAAGTCACCGCCGACCTCATTGCCCTCGCCGGCGACGACGTGCGTCGCCGCCAGGTCCAGGCCGGGGATGCGCGGCACCTCGGGCGGCAGCAGGCTGCGCTGTAGCGCCTGGCTGGTCAGCTGCTGCTGCGCGTACAGCCTGGCATTGTCAAGGGCGAGCGCGGCGCGGCGGACCAGATCCTCCGCCAGCTCGATGGTCTCTCGTGGCAGCTTGTCCCCGCGCGGCCGACCGATCACGACCACTCCGAGACTGCGGCCGCGCGCAGCGAGCGGGAAGCACCAGGCGGCATCGGACGCGAGGTCCGCCGCCTCTGACGCCAGCTCTCCGGGCGGCCCGGAGTACCCGGAGGGCGCGGTGAGCGACCAGCTCCGCCCGCCAGAGCGCCCTCCCGCGGCGGGCGGCGGTATGCTGCCGAGCAGCCACGCCAGCGCGTCTATGCGGGACTCGTCGGCGTGCCACACATACGCGGGCCGCGGCGTCTCTCCCTCATCCGTGAGCAGGATCGCGCACCAGGCCGCCATCCGCGGCACCATGAGCTGCGCCGTGAGCGCGATGGTCTTCTCCTGGTCCAGGGTGCCCGCGAGCAGCTCGCTCGCCTCGGCGAGAAATGCGATCCTGCCCCGCCGTGCCCGCTCGAGCTCCCCGAGCCGCGCCCGTTCCAGGGTGAGAGAGACCCGGTCGGCCACCTGCTGGAGCCGTGCGGCCTCGTCACCGCCGAACCGGTCAGGCGCCGCTGACGCCACCCCGAGCACCCCGGTCACGCGGCCCTCGACGAGGAAGGGAACGGTCACCACCGACTGGGCAGCGGCGCCGTTCATACCCGCGGCGGACCCCGACCGGACCGCGAGCAGGTCCGCCACGCCGAGGCCGGCCGCCGCGCGCACCCGCAGCTCCCCGTCCTCGTCAGCGACCATGGCGTAGGAGGCGTCGGCGGCCGCCGCGTCCCGCGCCGTCTCGACCGTGTGCCTGAGCAGCTCGTCATAGCTGAGCGCGCCGATGTCTGCCCGCAGGGCCGCAGCGCCCGCCCCGGCACCGCCGAGGACGCCGGGCCCGGCAGGCAGCAGGCCGCCCGCGCCATCCCCCGCGACGGCACCGGTGCCGGAAAGGCGTCCCGCCGGGGCGTCCTCCGCTGCGGGGCCGCCGGCCGGCGCGGCCTCGTCCGCCTCACCCGCGAGGCTGATCCTGAACCAGACAGCCTTGGCGGTGCGCGCGTATGTCACCCCCCACGATGAGGCAAGTGCCGTCGGCAGGAGAAGCCCCCGCCCACTTGTGCGTTCGGCCGCGTTGTCCGCCGCCGCGGGAGGGTCAGGCAGCATGCGGGCAGGATGACGGTCCCGGACGACAACCTCGACCTGGCCGCCGCCGAGCCGGCACGTCACGTCCACCCGCGTACCCGCGTGCACCACCGCGTTAGTGACGAGCTCGCTGGTGAGCAGCACCGCGTCATCCACCAGCCGCACCGCGTCCACGGCGAGGTCCGCTACGTGCCAGGATCGCAGCGTGTCGCGCACGAAGCGGCGCGCCGCGGCGGCAGCCGCGGGCTCGGGCTGATACGCCGCACTCGCGGCGAGCTCGTCCCGTCCCTGCACGTGTCCTCTTGGTCCTCGTGTCGGTGGTGCCTGCCGGTCACGGACTTGCGGTTACATCATGATGCCGTCCGACAACGCCTGGTTAACGGCGTCTGTACTAGCCGTGCCCGCTATCGTGACAGACTCGTGACGTCGACACATCTTTGGGAGCGACGTCGCTTCATCCTAGAGAAAGACCCGGCCGACGGTGGGCCCCAGCCAGATCACCGAGCTAGATCACAGAGCCAGAACACAGAACTAGATCACAGAACTAGATCACTGGGCACAGGCCACCAGGAGGGACCACGATGGCCCGTACCGCGTCCGTCCAGCACAACGCCGCACGTTATGCCAATGCGGATCTCGAGCCTATCCGCGCCGCGCTGGCCGCGCTGACCGACGGTGACTTCCGCGCGCGAGCGCGGCGGGCCGGGGAGACGGGCCACGGCGACAGCGCCATGCTCGCCCAGATCGGGGCGCTCGTGGACGAGGTCGCCGCCCAGCTGTCGTCGCTCACCTCTGAGGTCGACCAGAAGGCCGCGCAGGTCCGCGACATCGCCGTGGTCACCACCGCCGTGGCCAGGGGCGACCTCACCCGCAAGGTCACGGTGGACGCCCAGGGTGAGATGCTCCAGCTCAAGCAGACCTTCAACACCATGGTCGACCAGCTGTCCGCGTTCGCCGACGAGGTCACCAGGGTCGCCCGCGAGGTCGGCACCGAGGGCAGGCTCGGCGGCCAGGCCCACGTGCGCGGCGTCTCGGGGGTGTGGAAGGACCTGACCGACTCGGTGAACGGCATGGCGAGCAACCTGACCGTGCAGGTCAGGAACGTCGCGCAGGTCGCGACGGCCGTGGCAGAGGGTGATCTCAGCCAGAAGATCACCGTCGACGCCCAGGGTGAGGTCCTCCAGCTCAAGCTGACGATGAACACCATGGTCGACCAGCTGTCCGCGTTCGCCGACGAGGTCACCAGGGTCGCCCGCGAGGTCGGCACCGAGGGCAGGCTCGGCGGCCAGGCCCAGGTCCGCGGCGTCTCAGGGATCTGGAAGGACCTGACCGACAACGTCAACTCCATGGCCAGCAACCTGACCGGCCAGGTCAGGAACATCGCCCAGGTCACCACGGCGGTCGCTGGCGGCGACCTGAGCAAGAAAATCGACGTCGACGCGCACGGCGAGATCCTCGAGCTGAAGACCACCATCAACACGATGGTGGGCCAGCTGTCCGCGTTCGCCGACGAGGTCACCAGGGTCGCCCGCGAGGTCGGCACCGAGGGCAGGCTCGGCGGCCAGGCCGAGGTAGAAGGCGTCTCCGGCACCTGGAAGCGGCTGACCGAGAGCGTGAACGGGCTGGCGAGCAACCTCACCACGCAGGTCAGGGCGATCGCGGCGGTGGCGAGCGCGGTCGCAGAGGGTGACCTGACCCAGTCCATCGCCGTCGAGGCCCGCGGCGAGGTCGCGGAACTCAAGGACAACATCAACCTGATGGTTGCCAACCTCCGCGAAACCACCCGGGCCAACCGCGAGCAGGACTGGCTCAATACGAACCTGGCCAGGATCTCCGGGCTGATGCAAGGCCACAGGGACCTGCTCGAGGTGGCAAGACTGATCATGAGCGAGCTGACCCCGCTCGCCTCGGCCCAGTACGGGGCGTTCTACCTCGCCGCGCATCCCGCAGGCGACCTGACGAGGCTGAGTCCGGCTGATCAAGCCGGGACACCCGGGCAGGACACGGCGCGGCCGGAGCCGGACCTGGCCGGGCAGGAGTTCACCCGGATCGCTACCTACGGGTTCCGCAGGGGCGGGATCAGCCAGTTCTCGCTCGGTGAGGGCCTGCCAGGGCAGGCGGCGCTCGAGCGCAAGCGCATACTGCTCACCGACGCGCCCGCTGGCTACCTCACCGTCGGCTCCGGCCTCGGTGAGCTGGCGCCTGTGAGCGTGGTGGTGCTTCCTGTCGTCTTCGAGGACCAGGTGCTCGGCGTGCTTGAGCTCGCCTCATTGCACCGGTTCAGCGACATGCACCTGGCCTTCTTCGACCAGTTCGTCCCGACGATCGGCGTCACCATCAACACGATCATGGCGAACTCCCGTACCGAGTCGCTGCTCACCGGGTCCCAGCGCCTCACCACGCAGCTACAGGAGCGTTCCGACGAGCTGCAGCGCCAGCAGGCCGAGCTGCGCAGGTCCAACGCCGAGCTCGAGGAGAAGGCGGCGCTGCTCGCCAAGCAGAACGGCGCCATCGAAATACAGAACGTCCAGATCGAGCAGGCGCGCCGGACGCTCGAGGAACGCGCGCAGCAGCTGGCAATTTCCTCCAGGTACAAGTCGGAGTTCCTTGCCAACATGTCGCATGAGCTGCGAACGCCGCTGAACAGCCTGCTTGTGCTCGCCAAGCTGCTTTCAGAGAACCCGGACGGTAATCTCACCGGCAAGCAGGTGGAATTCGCGAGGACCATCCACGACGCGGGGTCCGACCTGCTGCAGCTGATCAACGACATCCTGGACCTGTCCAAGGTCGAAGCCGGCAAGATGGACATACACCCTGCCGAGGTCGTGCTCGACATCCTGGTCGACTACGTGGACGCCGCTTTCCGGCCGGTAGCGGCGGATAAGGGGCTCACGTTCGAGATCGAGGTCTCGCCGGGCGTGCCGCCCGCGCTTTACGCCGATGAGCAGCGGCTGCAGCAGGTCCTGCGCAACCTTCTTTCCAATGCGATGAAGTTCACCTCGGCGGGCAGCGTGCGACTGTCCGTCGGGGCAGCCGAGGGCGTGGAGTTCACCGGACCGCTGCGCGCCCAGCCCGAGGTGATCGCGTTCTCGGTGTCCGACACCGGCATCGGGATTACCGATGACAAGCTCCGCCTCATATTCGAGGCGTTCCGGCAGGCGGACGGGACCACAAGCCGCCGGTATGGCGGTACCGGACTCGGGCTGTCCATCAGCAGGGACATCGCCCGCCTGCTCGGCGGTGAGATACGGGCGCACAGCCGCATCGGCCAGGGCAGCACGTTCACCCTGTACCTGCCGCTGCGGTGCAGGCCGGACGCTGGCGAGCCCGGGCCGCTGAGCCACTCAGGCCCGCTGGGCCGCCAGCAGGACGGGTTCCCCGCGCCCTTGGACCACGCAGATTCCCAGTTCGACGTCACGTCGGAAGCCGACGACGCGCTGAGCGGCGTGAAGGTGCTGATCGTGGACGACGACGTGCGGAACGTTTTCGCGCTGACAAGCGTTTTCGAGCGGTGCGGAGCGGAGGTGCTTTACGCGGAGAACGGCCGGGTAGGCATCGACCTGCTCGAGAACAACGACGACGTCGGGCTCGTCCTGATGGACATCATGATGCCTGAACTCGACGGGTATGCCACCACAGAGGCGATCCGGCACATGCCGCAGTTCGCCGACTTGCCGATCATCGCGCTTACCGCGAAAGCCATGAAGGGCGACAGGGAGAAGAGCCTGGCCGCCGGAGCATCCGAGTACATCACCAAGCCCGTGGATACCGGCCAGCTGATCCGGGTGATGCGCCGATGGCTGCAACGCGCCGCAGCAAGCTAACAAAATTTTTGCGGCCGAACGGGAGCGTTATGGCACGAGCGGCAGGAATGGCACGCCCCCGCGCCGAAGGGAGCAGACGAGGTGACGAAGAAGGCGAGGATCCTGCTCGTCGATGACCGGTCAGAGAACCTGATCGCGCTCGAGGCCATCCTGTCCTCGCTCAACCAGGTCCTGATCTCGGTCCGGTCCGGCGAGGCGGCACTCAAGGCGCTGCTTACCGACGAGTTCGCCGTCATCCTGCTCGACGTCGTCATGCCGGGGATGGACGGGTTCGAGACAGCCAGTCACATCAAGCGGCGCGGCAAGACCCGGGATGTCCCGATCATCTTCCTTACCGCGGCGAGCGCGGAACCGGATCACGCGTTCCGCGGCTACGCGGCGGGAGCCGTCGACTACATCGCCAAGCCGTTCGACCCGTGGGTGCTCCGCGCCAAGGTATCGGTCTTCGTCGAGCTCTACGCGAAGAACCTGCAGCTCCGTGAGCAGGCCGAACTGCTCCGTGCGCAGCTGACAAGCGCGCCGGGCGGCAGCCGCCTGGGCTCGGCAGCGTCAGCGTCAGCGTCAGCAGCGACAGCGACAGCACCGGCAGCGACAGCACCGGCAGAGGGCTCGACCGCCGGCGGCGCGCACGCGTCAAGCGCCGCGTCAGGCGCGTCCCCGTCCCCGGCCCCGTCAGACGCGGCCAAGCCGCTGCTCAGCGAGCTGTCGGGGCGGCTTGCCGCGGTTGAGGACCTCGTCGCCGTGCTATCCGGCCGGGCCGATGCCGGGCAGGACGCCATGATGGCTGACTGCGTCTCCGGGCTCGAGCACCGGGTGGGGCGGCTCCGGGACGCCCTCGACGCCCTCCGCATCGGCAGCTGAGGGCCAAGCGTGCCTGGCAGGGGGCAGCGCACCTGCGAAGCCCGTTCAGCTTAAAAAATGATCATGTACGCAGGGGTGGTGACCAGCCGTTTCCTGCCACGAACTTCCTGACGATCTTCGCGGGCACGCCCGCCACGACGCACCGGTCAGGTATCACTCCACGGACCACCGATCCGGCCGCGACGACCACGTTCCCGCCGATGACGGCACCCGGCAGGATGATCACCCCGGCACCCAGCCAGGTGCCGGCGCCGATGGAGACGGCGGTGTTGCACGGCAGCTGCCGTCCGATCGGCATGTCGGGATCGGCGTACCCGTGGTTCTGGTCGGTGATGTAGACGTACGGCCCGGTGAACACGTCGTCCCCGATCCGGATCGAATGATGCGCGACGATGTGGCTGCCCCGCCCGATCATGCAGCGGTCACCGATCCGCAGCACGGGCTCGGCCCCGAGATCCTGGCCGGGCACCATCCCCGCGGACAGGGTCACATGCATGCCGATCAGGGTGTCGTCGCCGACCACGATCCAGGGCTCGCCGTAGACGGCCCCGACGGGGAAGGCAAGCATAGAACCCGGCCCGAACGCGGCGAACCTGCGGCCGGCCGGCGTGTCGGCGGTCACCCTGCCGGCGTCCTGCACGGCCCGCCAAGCCCGGTGCACCATCCGCCAGCGGGCGCCACGGTACCTGTCTGCCAGCGCGCCTCTCAACGACATGGCGGACAACGCTAGTACTTCTCCGCAGCATTCCGAACGGGAGCGCAATGGCTGAGGCCTTCCCACGTCCCGGTCTAGACCGGTCTAGACCGGTCTAGACCGGCGTCGGCGGGGAGGTCGCTGCTGGCCCAGCCGTTAGTGTGGATGCCTCGCTGGTGCGGTTCCAGCTACACCAGCGGGGCATCCACACTAACGGCTGGGAGCAGGACAGACAGTGCCATTCATACTGAACGGGAGCGCGGTGGCGCCTGCCCGCTCGGCCCAGAGCCTTGCGGGCCGCTGGCAAGGGCGACGCTGCGGGCGCCGGGCGGCGCATGTGCGGTGCCCGGCAAGCCCAGCGCCGGTCACCGCACACACTCCGCCCGCGCCTGGCGAGTCACACGCCCACACGCCGCGTCGCGTCTCTCCCTGGCCTGTCCGAGGCTACGCGGCGGTCAGGGACCGCTCGACCGCGTCGTAGCGGGCGCAGAATTCCTCGTTGTCGGCTCTCCTCGCGGCGACCCGGACCGGGCGGAGCTTGCGCAGGGCCAGACCGGAGGTCACGCCGTCATCAAGTATGGACAGCACCGTCAAGCCCGCGTCGATCGGCTCCTGGCTAGCACCCTGCCCGAGCAGGGACATAGCCAGCTCAGCGCCGTAGGCGGCCTGCCCGCGCGGCGACAAACTTCCATCGAGCACACGGTGAAGTAGTTTCTCCCCGCTGGCGAACTCACCCAGATTCACATAACCCGCAGCTTCCGAGCCGGTGATCTCGGCCTCATCAACGAAGCGAGTCCATTCCGGCTCGCTGGCTTGCGGAGAGCGGTCCAGTTCCCGTCGTGCGCGGGTGATCGCTGACCGGAACGCTGCCTTGTCGCCCAGCAACGACGCGGCCCTGGCGTGGCGGGCGGCGATCAGGGCACACAGCCGGGGCGCATGCTCGCGTCGCGCCAAGTCGGCTGCCTGACACGAAAGCTGGACGCCCGCACGGGCCGGATTCCGGTCCTGGCCGACTTCCTTAGCCACATATGACGCCAGCATCGACGAGTTCGTGAGCACATGCGCGGTCAGCACCCGCTTGACGTCATGGTCCTTGATCTCGATCTCGCCCGCCAGCACCTGCGCCTGCCCGTACAGACGCCGCGCGAGCGCATGGTTTCCCGCGGACAGCGCAACCCAGCCCGCGCACACCCCCAACTCCGCCGTAACCGCGATGAGCTGCTGCTTGATGGTGTCAGTCTTGCCGGACTCCGTCAGCATCCGCCGGGCACGCTGCCACGACCGCAGCCCGGCCAGCAGCACGGCCGCCCCGCCCACGACCCGATCCTGGCGGTACAGGGTATCCACGGACACCTGCAGGTAACGGATATGCGCGCTAGTCACCCGGGACGGGACGGACACCTCCGGAAACATGGCAGCGACCGCAGCACCAGCGGCCAGGCCGCCGAACTCCCGCCGGTCTACATCCACGCCCAGCGCCTCCAGGACCGCCGCGAGGACAGGCTCGCCGGCCAGCGCGACATCCGGAATCCGGAACCAGTACGGCAGCATCGCCAGGCCCACCGCGGCAGCGAACTGCTCAAACGCCCGGTCATCATGCAAGGCGCCGCGCTTGCCAAGCTCATACGAGCCTACCGTGTGCCGCGACCGGTCCACGAGATCCGCGACGTGATACAGGGACAGCCCTGCCGACGCCCGGAACACCGCCGGAACCGCGCCCAGGTTGCGATCCGCCAGCACCCGCCGCATCAGCGGCGAATCGAACACCCAGGCGAACATCCCGGGAACCGGCTCCCGCGCGGCGGGCATGCACACCGCGCACAGCGGCTCCTCCCGGTGGCCGGTCAGCCGCGCCTCCGGGCACGCAGGACACCGTCGTACGCTAGGCATCCCTCACCTCCCCACCCCGGGACACCAGGCCAGCCACAGTATGCCAGCCCGCCCGGCCAGGCCAGCGCACGGTGGCGACGATCTGTCGCCTGGAGCCACGACAGTCTGTTGCAACCTCGTTCAACCGTGGTCACGACGCTCCGATTGATCGTTCTCGCTTACCGCAAGGCGGGTCACCGTCGCATTCATGCCGACCGCCGGTTGTGCACGGAGCCGGGCCAGGGCAGCGCGGGCGTGCTCGCTGATCTCCTGACACGCCAGGCCAGGTGAACGGCTGGTGAGATGGATGACGCGTTGGATCTGGTGCGGCAGGCAGCGGGCCTCGGCTTCGCTGACCACCCCTGACAGCTGCCCGGCCGCCGCTTCGGCGTCACCGGCACTGACCAGGACGTCGGCCGCAGTGATGCGCTCGATGATCCGCCATTGCGGAGACGGCGCCGAAGCCGTGTCCGCCGTGCTTCCGGCCAGGGTGACCGCCGCCGTTGCCCGCCCAGTGACGAGCAGCCCGCGGAGGCGTATCTCGCGGATCGTGAAGGCGCTGAACAGCATGCTGTGTTCGCCATCAGCATCCAGCAACCGCAGGCACTGGCCGATCGCGTCGTCGAAAAGCGTCCTGTCGCCTGCATCGGCGGCAGCCCGGGCCAGCAGGGCGAGTGTAGCTCCGCGCTCCTTGGCGGCGTCGCTGATCCGCAGGGCATGCTGGAGGCGGGCTACGGCGGCGGCCGGGTGGCCAACCTTCCTGAGTTCGTTGCCGTGCATCCGCAGGACATGGGAAAGGAGCGGCTGGTCGCCAAGCCGTTGCGCCATGTGCAGGGCCCTCCCGGTCCAGCGCGCCGCGGCGGCAAGGCGCTCATCGGGCAGCACATGGCCCAGCGAAATGCCGAACGCGGTCCGTGCCCGCGCGACCAGGATCGCCACTTCCCGCTCGGCCCGTCCTCCGGCGATGCGGGCCTCTAGCCTCGCGATCAAGGGCCACAGCTCGCTAACCGCCTCAGCAGGCCGCCCGCACTGCCGGGCGACCTCGGCCAGCCGGATAGCCGCGCTGGCGAACTGGAGCATCGCCAGGAAATCCGTATCGCCAGGATCGGTGACCCCGAGGATATGCGGGGGGATGGACAGCTTCCGGGCGATACAGGCAAGCGTGCCGCGGTCGCGGATGGTGCGCCGGCCGCGTTCGAGCATGGAGATGTAGGACGGGTCGTAGCCGAGCTCGGCAGCGAGCTGCTGCTGGGTGAGGCGTTTGGCACGCCGGTAGGCCCGCAGGATGACACCGAGGTCACCGGTGGCCAGTGCCGGGGCCGCCCCTGGGGACAGCCACGCCCCGGCGGTCGGCTTCGGCGCGCTGGCCACTCTGGCATCCGCCGGTTTAGGATTCGGCCCCGCCGTTAGCGGCGGGGAGCCGGGCGAACCACGCCGTGATCGAGTGCTTGTACCCGGCAGGCATGTTCAGGCTGTTTACCTGACCCGGTGCGAACAGGGCCGCCTGCGTGTGCTCGCTGCTGGCCACCGGCGGCGCGGTGCTGGCCACGTGGCAGCCGTAGGTGACAATGAGGACGTCGCGGCCCTCGCCGATGTGGTACTGCCAGCAGTCCAGGAGCGGCCCGGTGCTCACCCGCCAGCCGGTCTCCTCGCCGATCTCACGCGCCACGCACGCAGCCGGATCCTCGCCGAGTTCCAGCTTGCCGCCCGGCAGCTCCCACTCGTCCCGCTCGTTGCGCAGCAGCACGACCCGGCCCGCCTGAACCGCGACCCCCTTGACCGACACCGGGAACACATGCACCGCGCCGTCCGCCGTTCTCACAGGATCCGCCCACCTCATCGCCTGCCGACCGATCGGCCGCTGCGCGGACTCTAGCATCACCCCGGCAACCCGGGATGCCGCTGGTGTTGACAGATTGTCACTGGCTACCGCCGGGAGAGTACGGCCACGCTGATGGTAAGAACCCGACCCGGAACCGCGATACGCGGAGGGACAATGACCGACACATTCCTGGCCCACTACGCCGACATCCACGACAGCAGCCACCATGCCCACATCAACCGGCAGCTCCGCGATCACGGGCTGGCCACCTTCGGCGGCATCCGCGACCGCGCCACGCTCCTTACCGCAGCCCGCCCCCTGCTGACTGTCCGCCCCCACCGCGACGCAGGCCCAGACGGCATAACAGTGATCACCAGCAGAGCAGATGCATCCACCCCCGGCTACGCTGCATTCGCGACCACCGGGCTCTCCCCGCACACGGACGGAACCAGCCTGCCCGCCCCGCCACACCTGGTAATGCTGGCTTGCCTCGTCCCCGGCACGGACGGTGGCGAGTCGTATCTCACCGATGGCAGCCGCGTGTTCAGTACCCTCGCCGAACACGACCCCGAAGCGCTGGGGGCACTGGCAGCGCCACGCTCGGCCTTTTTCGGTACCGCGGACGGATACCTCGGCTCGGTCTTCGAGGACGCCGGAGGCGGACGGGTATCGGTCCGGCTGCGCACAGACGAGCTGGCCCGCTTCTCCCCTGACATAACCCGCATACTGCCACGGCTACGCGCCACGATCGACCAGCACAAAGTGAGCCTGCGGCTCCGGCCCGGCGAGGGGTACCTGCTGGACAACAGCCGCTGGCTGCACGGCAGACGCCGCTTCACCGGCGAGCGCGTCATGATACGCATCCTCGGTGACCCGCTGCCCGAAACGGCCATCTATCCCGGATTCACCCCCTGGACCACGCCGCACGATCAGGAAGATCAAGCTCGCGAGTTCAGGTCTTATGCCGAACAGCAGGCAATCATGTAGATGCCTCATCAGCGCAGTCCCGGCTACCCGAGCGTGGCGTCCGCACGGTGGACGCCCGACGCGGCCAGCTGGCCGCAGGCTCCGTCGATCTCGCGGCCCCTGGTGTCGCGGACGGTCACGGGGACGCCACGGGATTCGAGCCTGCGGACGAACTCACGCTGGACGCCCGGCAGCGACGCGGTCCACTTAGACCCCGGCGTGGGGTTGAGCGGGATCAGGTTGACGTGGGCACAATGCCCGGTGAGCAGCGCGCCGAGCGCGTCCGCCCGCCAGGCGTGGTCGTTGACATCACGGATCAGGGCATACTCGATCGAGACCCTGCGGCCGGTCGCCGCGGCATAGGCCCACGCGGCGCGCAGCACCTCGGCCACCTTCCACCGGTGGTTCACCGGCACGAGCTCATCACGCAGCTCGTCGTCGGGCGCGTGCAGCGACACGGCAAGGGTCACGGCGAGCCCCTCGGCCGCGAGCTTCCCGATGGCGGGAACAAGTCCCACCGTTGAAACGGTGACCGACCGCTGCGAGATGCCGAGCCCGTGCGGCCGCGGGTCGGTCATCCGGCGCACGGCGGCGATCACGTTGCGGTAGTTGGCGAGGGGCTCGCCCATACCCATGAACACCACGTTGGACACCCGGCCTGGACTGCCGGGAACCTCGCCCCTCGCCAGCGCCCGGCCGCCCGCCACGACCTGGCCGACGATCTCCGCGGCCGACAGGCTCCTGGTCAGCCCCGCCTGGCCGGTGGCGCAGAAGGGGCAGGCCATCCCGCATCCGGCCTGCGAGGAAACGCACATCGTCACGCGTCCCGGATAGCGCATGAGCACCGACTCGACAAATGCGCCGTCGAACGTCCGCCAGAGCGTCTTGCGTGTCGAACCGTCATCGCAGGCCAGCTCGCGCTCGGCTATCAGCAGCCGGGGCAGGAGCGCGCTGGCAAGCGCCGCCTTCGTCGAGGCTGGCAAGTCTGTCATTTCATCAGGGTCATCAACAAACCGCGTGAAATAGTGACGGGAAAGTTGATCGGCACGGAACGGCTGTTCACCTAGCTCGGCTGCCGCCGCGCGCCTGGCAGCGGGTTCGAGATCAGCAAGATGGCGCGGCGGCTTTACCTGCCGACGTGACACGGGAGTCTCGGCTGTCACCACACTCCCGTTCGGCCTAGTTAGTAGTGGCGAAGGCAACCTGGGGGTGACGTCCAGGTGTGCGTTTGCCCCGCGATGCGGTCTTGACGGTTCGGCGCGCGGCAATGATGCTCCATTCTGCGCACAGGGCCTGCGCAGAGGGTAGGGTCACCTTCAGGATAGGCCGTTGCGAACGCTTAACGATGTTGACCCGAGTCCATGATGAACTGCGACAAGTCAGTAGATTTCGCTCTATGCCGACGTTGCGCAGGGGGCCCGCCCTGACCCAGCAGCCGAGAGTCCTGCTGGAGAGCGCGAGCCCCTACGAGAGCCGCCGGGTGACCGTTGAGTACGACGGGGTCACCACGGCAGCGTACCTGCACGACGAGGCATCGGCGATCGCTGCGGCCTGGATCGCGAACCATCAGCCCGCCTCGCCGACTACTGACCTCGGCAGGCTGAACGCTGGCCAGGCCCCCATCATGCCGGTCGCTCACACCAAGCATCCGAGAGGCCGGCCCCCCCTCGACCCGCGCGCGCTCGATGCGCTCTGGTTCGAGGAGGGAGACGGCGTGGCACTGCTCGAGGACGGCCAGCTGCTCGCGGTCATCCCAGGGTGGGCGGACATGAGCCGCGGCATGCCCGGCTACAGCAGGGACGTCATCGGGCAGACACCGTTCGCCTGGTCGCTCGACGACGCGATGGAAGGGCTCGGCCCGCGCGCGGAGCAGGCCAGGTCTTACTGGGAATGGCGGGCCAGCGAGGGCTCGTGGGGAGGCTTCCAGCAGGCGGCGCTCGGTCACCTCCTCAACAGGCTCGGCCCCGGCGCCCATTACTGGGACGCCGGTGCGGGGAAGCAGCCCCTCGTCGGCGTTTCCGAGCGGCCGCCTACCCGCGGCCGGCCGTACACGGTGCTGTCGACCGTGGGGATGAGCTGCCAGCGGATGCCCGTGGTCGAGCAGCTAGTCGAGGATGCGGGTGCCTACGCGAGGATCGAGCTCGCGATGGCGACCACGATGACGAGCGCGCAGGCCGCGCGGATCTTCCTCTGGCTCGCGCCGTACCCCTGGCGCGCGGTTACCTGGTTTGGCCCCGGCCACAGCGTCCGCTGGTACCACGAGCCATCGACCTTCCCGCTCGGCGCGGGCAACGAGGCCGTGCTCCTGCTCGACGAGCCGGGCGGCCTGCTCGGCCCGGATGCGCCGGACCTGTCCGGATTCTCGTTCGGCGGGGATCCGGTGCGCTGGCTGTGGGTGATTCCGATCACTGAGCGGGAGCGGCTGTTCGCGAAAGAGCGGGGATCCGCGAGCCTGGTTACGCAGATGGCGGCGCAGCGGCGAAGCTGGGTCGTAGAGCCGTAGCGCTTTGTGCTGCCTCGGAATGGACCCAGGTGCGTCGCGTCTTTCGCGCGATGGCGCGCTAATGGATGTGCACGTTCACGCCGAGCAGCACCAGCCACCAGAGGAAGACCGCGAGCACGGCAGACAGCAGCGTCTTGAGCCAGCTGGCGGTGAGGTAGCCATGATTCCAGGAGATGACGATTCCGATGATGATATAGATCAGCGCGATGGTGCCATTGACTGTCAGCTTGCGCATGGCTTCCCGGCTCCTATCCCCCCGCCCTAAGGTGTTGAACGCCCGGCTACTCCCCTCGAACATCGACATCAAACGAAATGCTGGTAGAAGTCGCGAAGACCGCGCGACTGCGGCAGCGAGAATCCCGGGCGTGACGCTCCTAGGAGCCGCCGCCGACGGGTATGAAGATCAGCAGGACCAGCCACACCACGGGGGCGTTCAGCAGAAGCGAGTCGATCCGGTCGAGGACGCCGCCGTGGCCCGGCAGCACCGAGCCCATGTCCTTGATGCCCAGGTCGCGCTTGATCATCGACTCGATGAGATCGCCGAGGGTCGCCGCGCCCAGCGCTGCGCCGCCCGCGATGACCCCTTGCCAGAGGTGCCCGCCGAGCAGGACGGGGAGCAGGATCATGCCAGCCGTGAGGCAGGCGAGCGCTGAGCCGCCGAGTCCTTCCCAGGTCTTCTTGGGGCTGATGACCGGGGCCAGCTGATGTTTTCCGAACAGGATCCCGGCGAAGTACCCGCCGATGTCGCTCGCGACCGTGAGGATGACATACGTGAGGCAGCGCTTCGTGCCGTCAGGAGCCGCGAGCATGAGCGCGACGAACGCCGCCATCAGCGGAAGGTACGCGAGAGCGAAGATACCCGCCGTCACGTCGCGGAGATAGCCCACCGCGCCGCCGGGCAGCCGCCACGCCAGCACGGCGACCGCGGCGAGGACGAGGGCGGCCAGCGCCGGCCGGCCGCCGAACCAGTACGCGCATACCCACGTCGCCGCCCCGCCGACGGCGACGGGCACGAGCGGCACCCGGATCTCGCGGGGACGAAGGGCATGGTCCAGTTCCCAGAGGGCCAGCGCGACAGCGCCTGCCATGTACACAAGGAACGTGGCCTTTACCGTGAAGAGGGTAAGCAGCGCAGTGCCGGCCATGGCCACGCCCATCGCGGCGGCGACGGGAAGATTGCGGCCAGTCCGGCCTGGCCGACGCCCACGCGGCTCACCCTCGCCGGGGGCGCCTTTGGCTTTCTCGCCGAGATCCAAGCTAGACCTCGAGAAGCTCGGATTCCTTGTGCTTAAGAAGCTCGTCCACCTGGGCGACATAAGAGTGCGTGAGGTCGTCGAGCTCACGCTCCGCGCGGCGCACATCGTCCTCGCCCGCCTCGCCATTCTTGACGAGCTTGTCGAGCGCGTCCTTCGCATGCCGCCGGATATTCCTTATAGACACCCTGCTGTCCTCGGCCTTGTGCCGCGCGATCTTGATGTATTCCTTCCTTCGCTCCTCGGAAAGCTCGGGAAAGTTGATCCGGATGATGTTCCCGTCGCTGCTCGGGTTCACGCCGAGATCGCTGTTCCTGATCGCTCTCTGGATTGCGTCAACCGACGACTTGTCGAACGGCTGCACCACGATCATCCGCGGCTCGGGGATGTGGAACGAGGCGAGCTGGTTCACCGGGGTCTGCGTCCCGTAGTACTCAGCCGTGATCTTGCTGAACATGGCCGGATGAGCGCGACCGGTGCGGATGCCGCCGAATTCCTCCTTCGCCACCACGACAGCCTTGTCCATCTTCTCCTCGGCCTCGAGGAGGGTCTCGTCAATCATTTGCGGCTCCTGTGCGTCCGGTGCCTGTCGGTGCACGCTGTCTAGGCTCGGCAATCGATGTCAGCCCCCGGCCTGGCCCACCAGCGTGCCAATCTTCTCACCGCGGACCGCCCGCACGACATTACCCTCTCCCATCAGCGCGAAGACGACGATGGGCAGGCCATTGTCCATGCACAGGCTCACCGCGGTCGTATCCATGAACTTCAGCCCGCGACTTAGCACCTCGCTGTAGTCCAGCCGGTCGAACCGCACCGCGTCCGGCGCTATCCGCGGGTCCGCGTCGTAGACACCGTCCACCTGGGTGCCCTTGAGCACCGCTTCCGCGCCGATCTCGAGCGCCCGCTGGGCAGCGCAGGTGTCGGTCGAGAAAAAGGGCGCGCCCAGGCCCGCGCCGAAGATCACGACCCGGCCCTTCTCGAGGTGCCGGATCGCTTTTCTCGGGATGTACGGCTCCGCCACCTGCCCCATGGTGATGGCGGTCTGCACGCGCGTGTCGACGCCAAACTTCTCCAGCACATCCTGGAGCGCCAGGCAGTTGATCACCGTGCCGAGCATGCCCATGTAGTCGGCACGGGAACGATCGATTCCCCGCTCGGCAAGAGTCTCACCGCGGAACATGTTGCCGCCCCCGACGACGGCCGCGACCTGGACGTCTTCCCGCACGGCCGCGACGAGTTCCTTCGCGATGCGGGTGACGACGTCCGGTGAGATGCCGAGCGGCTCATCGCCTGAGAACGCGGCGCCGGACAGCTTCACCACCACCCGGCGCCATCGTGGGTGGATCACCCCGCTGGAACCCGCACCCCCAGCAGACACCGGGCGCGCAGCGGTTGTGCCGCTGTCTCGCGCCGCGTTCTCCTGCGCCGCGTTATCCAGCATCGGGCGGCCTCCTGTCGTCCTCGCGCCTGACCTTGGAGTGTCCGACGGCCCGAGCGGCCGACCTCACTCAGGCCTGACCGACCTGGAACCTGGCGAACCCCAGCACTTCAACGCCGCTGCCGGCAAGCACCTGCCTGATCGTCTGCTTCGGATCTTTGACGAAGGCCTGCTCGGTGAGCACGACGTCCTTGAAGAACCCGTTGAGGCGTCCTTCGACAATCTTGGGGATGACCTGCTCTGGCTTGCCCTCGTCGCGAGTCAGCTGCTCGGCGATCCTGCGTTCGGAGGCCACGACATCCTCCGGCACCTCTTCGCGGGTGATGTACAGCGGCCGCATGGCGGCGATCTGCTGCGCGAGGTCCTTGCCCGCCTCGGCAGCCTCGGTGTCCAGCTGGACGATCACGCCGACCGTCGGCGGCAGGGACCGGTCCGACCTGTGCAGGTAACTCGCGATGTAACCTCCCTCGAACCTGGCGAAGCGGCCAAGCTCGAGCTTCTCCTTAAGAGCGGCACTTGCCTGGTCGATGAGCTGCTGCGCCGTGATGCCCGGCCGGACTTCGAGGCCGAGCACGGCAAGGCGGTCAGCCGACTTCGCCGCCGCCGCCGCGCTGGCGATCTCGGCGGCCACCTGCTGGAACATCTCGGTCTTGGCGACGAAGTCGGTCTCGCAGTTCAGCTCGACAAGTACGCCAGCGGCCGTGCCCTGCAATTCCGCCGTCACCAGCCCGTTCGCCGCGGTTCGTATGGCCCGCTTGCCCACGTCCTTGGCGCCCTTGAGGCGCAGGACCTCGATCGCGCCATCGATATCGCCCTCCGCCTCCTCGAGTGCCTTCTTGCAATCGAGCATGCCGGCCCCGGTCTGGCTGCGGAGCCGCTTGACATCCGCGGCGGTGAAATTCGTCATGTCCCTCGTCTCTCACTTTCTCGTCCTGGAAAGGCAGCCGACCTCGGCAGCGGCTGTAGGCCAGTCTGCCGAGGTGCGGCGTGCCTTCTGGCCAGGCGCATCCGCCGGGATCAGGCCGACTCCGCGCCCGACCCCGCTGTCGCTCCCGCCTCCGCTGTTTCGCCGGCGTCCTCGAGAGACGCAGCACCGGACGCGCCATCGGCGTCCGCCGCCTGCTCTTCACTCTGCTCTTCACTAGCCTCGGCTACGAGAGCAGATGCGGTGTCGCTTGCGGCGGTATCACCGGGCGTCACACTGCCTGGCTCGGCAGTGGCAGGCTCGGCAGTAGCTGGCTCGGCAGTAGCTGGCTCGGCAGTAGCTGGCTCGGCAGTAGCTGACTCGATGCCGGCCACGTCGGCGGCGCCGACGAGGTGAGCGGCACCGGGCTCGGCCGCGGACGCGACTGCTGTCCCGTTTTCCGCTGGATTGCGGACGAGTAGCTCTCGCTCCCACTCGGGCAGCGGCTCCTCTGTGCCGAGGTCCCCTGGCGCGAGATCAGCGGATGGCTTCTGCTCGCCGTCCGCCGCACCCGCCCTGGCGATCAGCCCGTCCGCCACCGCATCGGCGATTACCCGGGTCAGGAGCGAGACACTCCGGATCGCGTCATCATTCCCCGGAATCGGATAAGTGACCTCGTCCGGGTCGCAGTTGGTGTCGAGGATCGCGACGACGGGGATGCCGAGCTTGCGTGCCTCGCTGACGGCGATGTGCTCCTTCTTGGTGTCAACGACCCATACCGCGCTTGGCACTCGCGACATGTCCCTGATCCCGCCGAGCGTGCGGTCAAGCTTGTCCCGCTCACGCCTGAGATGGAGCAGTTCCTTCTTCGTCATGCCAGAGCCTGCGACGTCCTCGAAGTCGATCTCCTCGAGCTCCTTGAGCCGCTGCAGCCGCTTGAACACCGTGGTGAAGTTCGTCAGCATGCCGCCCAGCCAGCGCTGATTGACGAACGGCATGCCAACCCTGCGTGCTTGCTCGGCAATCGCCTCCTGAGCCTGCTTCTTGGTACCGACGTAAAGGATCGAGCCGCCGTGCGCGACTGTCTCCCTGATGAACTCATACGCGCGGTCGATGTAATCGAGCGACTGCTGGAGATCGATGATGTAGATGCCGTTGCGCTCGGTGAAGATGTAGCGCTTCATTTTCGGATTCCAGCGCCTGGTCTGGTGGCCGAAGTGGACACCGCTCTCCAGGAGCTGCTTCATGGTGACGACCGGAGCCATGCCGGTGGTCCCTTCCTTTCGTGCGCCACGCCATCAGGGGCTGACGCTGCTCGGTTGCCTCCTGGCGCCCGTACGCACCTGCGGCAGGCCCGGCGGGCCAGCAGACCGAGCGGTGCGTCCCGCCGGGGAGCCGTACTGGGGTCCCGGCAGCGAGCGGACGCGCGAACTTGGCCGTAGGAACGCGTGCGGGGCACGCGAACACACATCGGCCGTTGCGTAGTTTACCTGCTGGCCTGTCCGTACGGGCCGGCAGGCTGCCGCGCCCGGCCCGCTGACACTGCCCGCCGGCCACCACCGCAGGGGCGCCGACGGCATCAAGCCCGCGGATGACCTGGTGTCAAGCCCGCGGATGGGCCTGCCGGTAGCTAGACATAAGCCGCTCGACGGACACGTGCGTGTAGATCTGCGTGGTCGCAAGCGATGAATATCCCAGGATCTCCTGGACGCTCCTGAGGTCGGCGCCTCCCTCGAGCAGATGCGTGGCCGCGCTGTGCCGCAGGCCATGCGGTCCGGTGTCGGGGACCGACGGCGCGGCGGCCAGCCGCATATGCACGCTGCGGCGCACGGTGCGCGGGTCCATCCGTCCGCCGCGCGCGCCGAGGAACAGTGCCTGGCCGCTGCGGGGGGCCGCGAGCAGGGGGCGGCCTAGCTGCTGCCACCGGTCCACCGCGCGCACGGCGGGCACGCCCACCGGTACGGTCCGTTCCTTGCTGCCCTTGCCGAGGACCCGGACGGTCCGGCGCTCACGGTCTACGTGACCGATGTCAAGCCCGCACAGCTCGCTTACCCTGATACCCGTCGCGTAGAGCAGCTCGAGGATGGCCACGTCACGCAGGGCGATCACTGTATCCGCGGGGCGCATACCCGGTGTCCCCGGCGCCGCGTCACGCTCGGAGACAGCGAGCACCGCAGCGATCTCTTCCTTGCGCAGCACTTGCGGGAGGGTCCGGTGGCTCTTCGCGGTTCCGAGCAGCGGCCCGGGATCGCGGGCGAGCCAGCCGCGGCGGTGAGCGAAGGCGGTGAAAGCACGTGCCGCCGCTCCGCGGCGGGCCAGGGTGGCGCGCGCGCGCCCCGCCCCGTGCTGGCAGGTGAGCCAGCTCCTGATGAGCCCGGCATCCAGCTCGCCCAGATCGCCGATTCCGCACTGCCTGGCGTGCTCCAGCAGGGACGCGGCATCGGCCACGTAGGCACGTACGGTGTGCGACGACAGCCCGCGCTCTGCCGTGACGTGCCGCTCGAAGCCGTCAAGCGCTGACTGCAGCGGCGGGGGCAACGGTTCCGGGGAACGGCTGCGCCGATCAGTATGGCCAGGAGGGACGACGTTTCGCGCGCGTCGCGCGCTACCCGCCCCACCGGATGTTCCCGCAGGGGCCGGGCCGGATGTGCTCACGCTTCCAGTGTCGCCTAGCGGAGCGCCGCCGCGGTGGAGGCCGCGGCGCGCAGCCGTCACGGTCTTCTCCTGAGCCGCCAGCCGCGCGCGCATCGTTCCGCGAAACCGCCGGCAGCGAGTGCCCCGAGGCAGCGCATCGCGGTGTCGAGATCGACAGCGGCCGACACGGCGATCGTCGCCGGGCCAGCTCCGCCCCGTGCGGGAAGGGCGTCGAGCACCCTGGCGGTGACAGGATCCAGGGCGTCTCGGGACAACGCTGGACCGCGACGCCGCCCGGACACATGATCACCGACGATGGCGACCTGGTCCAGCACGTCGCCTGCCCCGGTGACGCACACCGCGCCCCACTCGCGGATGATCTCGTGACAGCCGGCCGACAACTCGGAGGTCACCGGCCCGGGAACGGCCATGAGCGGACGGTGCAGCTCCCTGGCGTGCCTGGCGGTGCTCAGCGCGCCGCTGCGGAGCCCCGCCTCGACAACGACGGTTCCCCGGGTCAGGGCCGCGATCACCCTGTTACGGACGAGGAAGCGCAACCGGGTCGGCGTCCGGCCAGGTGGCCACTCACTTGCCACGACTCCCTGGGCGGCGACGGCGTCCAGCAGCTCCTCGTGGCCTCTGGGGTAGGCGTGGTCGACACCACAGGCGAGAACGGCGACGGTCATCCCCTCGGCGGCAAGCGCGCCGCGATGCGCGCAGCCATCGATGCCGTACGCGCCGCCGGAGACAACCGCCCATCCCCGTTCGGCGAGTGCCGCGGCCATCTCCATGCACACGTGCGCACCGTAGGCTGTGGCGGCGCGGGCCCCCACGATCGATACCGACCGCAGGCACCCATGACGCAGGTCCGCGCTTCCGCGCAGCCATAGGGCGTAGGGGCGACCATCACCGAGCATGTCAAGCTGGCTCGGCCACTCAGGATCGCCTGGGCATACCAGCCGGATGCCCTCCCGCTTGAAGGCGCCCGGGTCCGCTCCGTCCGGTATCTCCGAGAGCCGGGCGCGCCATCGCCGCATCGCCCGGTCGAATCTGGCGACGCCGCCGTCCCTAGCGGGCTCCCCCAGGCCAGCGGCAGCCGCCGTGGGGAGGCGGCCGCCACTGATTCCTGCGAGGATCGCGGCCGGCTCGCAAGCGTTCAGCAGGGCACCGAGCGCGGGATCGCCGGGCTCGGCCAGGTAGGTCAGGGTCGCACGGGCAACGCGTTGCTCGTCTGGCTTGAGGGTCATCCGGTGACCCCCAGCCAGAGCCCGAGCGCATAGCTGCACTCGTCCGCGGTCGGGCGGCCGTTGCCAACCAGGTCGGCGAGTGTCCAGGAAACCCGTATGACCCTGTCAACTCCGCGAGCGCTTATCTCCCCGAGCTCCAGTGCCCGCTCGAGCGGGGCAAGCGCGCCAGCGCACGGCGCATACGCCCGGCGCAGCTCGCAGCCCGGGATCTCGGCGTTGAGCCGCCACGGCGTGCCCTTCAAGCGAAAGGCGGCGCGCTCGCGGGCCTGCGCGACCCGCGCGGCCACTACCGAGCTCGTCTCGGCGAACCGCCGGTCGCTGAGCAGCTCCGCACGGCCGACGGGGAGCAGCTCCACTTTCACGTCCACCCGATCGAGCAGCGGACCGGAAAGCCGGCCCAGGTAGCGGCGCCGCACGGCGGGCGTGCATGTACAAGCCGTCCGCGGCGCCGCCGCCCGGGCACACGGGCATGGATTCGCGGCGAGCACGAGGGTGAACTTGGCCGGGAAACGGGCGGTCATCCCCGAACGAGCCACCACGATCTCTCCCGACTCCAGCGGCTGGCGGAGCGCGTCAAGCACATCACGCCCGAATTCTGGTGCTTCGTCCAGAAATAGGACTCCGCGGTGCGCAAAAGTCGCCGCTCCGGGATGAATCGTCCCGCTGCCTCCCCCGACGATCGCGGCCTTCGTCGCGGTGTGGTGCGGCCCGCAGAAGGGGGGATCGGTCATGAGGGGGCATCCGGGCGGCAGCGTGCCGACGATCGAGTGGATCGACGTGACCTCGAGGGATGCCTCGGCGTCCAGCCGCGGCATCACCGTCGGCAAGCGCTCGGCGAGCATGGTCTTGCCAGCGCCTGGCGGACCGAGCAGGGACAGGTGATGGCCGCCCGCGGCGCATATCTCCGCCGCACGCCTGGCGACGGGCTGGCCGAGCACGTCAGCCAGGTCAAGCGGCGGGCGAGCCTTCCCCTGGCCAGGAACCAGCGCGCCAGGCGCGAGTGCGGCGGCGCCTGATGCGCCAGGTCCCACGTCACCGGCCACGGTGGCCGGGTCCGCGCCTGGCTCATCGGCCGCCAGCGTTTCTAAGGGGGCCGGGCTTCCCCTCAGCAGAGCGAGAAGGACCCGGAGGGTTGGCGCGGCGAGGATCCGCATACCAGGCACGAGCGCGGCTTCCTGCGCATTGGCCTGCGGCACCGCCGCTGTCCCGAACCCCGCCGCGGCAGCCGCCGCGACCGCTGGCAGCACGCCCCTGACCGGGCGGAGCTGGCCGTCCAGTCCGAGTTCACCGAGGAACACGAGGCCCGCGAGCGCGGCGACGGGCACCACCCCCGAGGCTGCGAGCACCGCGACGGCTATAGCGACATCGAAGCTGCTTCCGCGCTTCGGCAGGCTCGCGGGGGAGAGCCCCACCGTGATCCGGCGCTGCGGCCACTCCTCCTGGCTATTGATGATCGCAGACCGGATCCTGTCCCTTGCCTCACGTAGCGCGGTGTCAGGCAAGCCCACGAGGAGCATACCGACCAGGCCGTTTGCGATGTCGGCCTCGACCTCGACGAGATGCCCGAGGACACCCACGAGCGCGACTGAATGTGTGCGGGCCAGCGCCATCTAGCTCACCCCGCGGACATGCTCGATGGTGAACTCGCCGGAAGCCTCGCGGACGAGGCCGACCACGTCGATCCGCACCTGGTCGAAGAGCACGCCATGTGCCACAAGCCAGAGGATCGCGAGGCGTCTCAGCCGTTTGTGCTTCGTCCGGCTGATGGCCTCGAGCGGGGTACCGTACCTCTTGCCGGAGCGGGTTTTCACCTCGCAGACGACAAGTACGCGGCGCTCCACGGCCACGATGTCGATCTCGCCTTCCGCGCATCTCCAGTTGCGTTCGAGTATGCGGAAGCCGGCCGACTCCAGATACTCCGCGGCGAGTTGTTCCCCATGTCTTCCCAGAGCGTCCTTGGCGCGCATCGCCACCACCTCCGTATTCCACGGTCGCGGAGTCGGTGCGGTGCCGCAGGACGGGAATCATTCCTGTGGGTGACGCAACGGCAGAATTCCGTTCTGTGGATATCCGGGCCAGAATGTCAGTGGCACATGCTTTGCTTGACCGAGCGGAGCCGTGGAGCCGTCCACCACGGCGGGCACGTCACCCCATGCCGGCCAGCGCCAGCAGGCGGGCGCCCTACGCGTCGAAGCCGTTCTTGCTGTCCGGCAATTCCAGGTCGCTCTTGGCTAGTTCCTCGATGTTGACATCCTTGAAGGTAACGACCCGTACATTCTTCACGAACCTTGCGGGCCTGTACATATCCCACACCCACGCGTCCTGCATGGTGACCTCGAAGAACACCTCGCCGTTCTCAGCGGTGCGTACGTTCAGGTCAACGTGGTTGGTGAGGTAAAACCGGCGCTCAGTCTCAACCACGTGCGTGAACAGCCCTACAACGTCGCGATACTCGCGGTAGAGCTGAAGCTCCATCTCAGTCTCGTACTTCTCGAGGTCCTCTGCGCTCATGCTCTCCCCTCCGATCACGCGCTCGGGATGGTCAGCTGCCGCCGGTCCGCCGGGACACCACGCCCGGTGCCCCGGCTCCGCGGGGCACGCTGCCCAGCGCATCCCGCGCACGGGCCGAACCGGGGCACCTGAGCCATGGCTTTTATCACGTCACACGCCAAGGATGCCCTGGACAGCCGGTAAACCCCACCCGCACAGTCTCCAGTACATCCGGCCGACAACCGCGAAGACGCGGAACCGCGTGGGCGAGCGGGGCCAGCCATGGGTCCATTCTCCCCCCGTTCGCTCGCGCGCCGTCCCTCGCCGCCAGACATGCCGTGGCCCCCCGCAGCACTGGCCTGGGGGGACGACCCCCCAAAGCCCCCCGCAGCACTGGCCTGGAGGGGCGACCCCCCAAAGCCCCCCGCAGCACTGGCCTGGAGGGGCGACCCCCCAAAGCCCCCCGCAGCACTGGCCTGGGGGGACGACCCCCCAAAGCCCCCCGCCCGCCGTAGTCCCGCTGCGGCGATCATCGATACGCCTCAGCCGGAATGCCGGCATCTGCCAGGTCATACGGCGGCCGGGCCAGCACCAGCCCGGTGCCGGAGTCCTCGACGGCTTCGCCGCTCGCACCCTCCGCGGCACCGCCGGTCAGGTACTCGGCGGGATTGTCGATGCGATCCCCGGCCAGCCCGTTCACGTTGGCGTAAGAGAACCTGTGCTCAGGGCAGGGTCCGGTGTCGGCGAGAGCCTTCATGTGCTCGGGCGTGGAATATCCCTTGTGGCTGGCGAACCCGTACTCGGGATAAGCCTCGTGCAGGTCAGTCATCATGCGATCCCTGCTGACCTTCGCCACGATCGACGCGGCCGCGACGCACGCGGCCACCTGGTCGCCCTTCCACATGGCGAGTGCGGGGACGCCGAGGCCCCGCACTGGAAAACCGTCGGTGAGGACGTACCCGACGCTGCACCGCAGGCCCGCGAGCGCCCGGCGCATCCCGCCGACATTGCAAACGTGCAGCCCAAGCGCGTCTATCTCGCGGGAGGGGATCACGACGACATGCCAGTCAAGTGCGTAGCCCACGACCTCCTTGTACATGTCCTCGCGGACAGCCGGAGTCAGCGCCTTCGAGTCGGCGAGTCCGGGCAGCCGGGCTACGCCGGCCATGTCAAGTGCGACGGCCGCCACCACGAGCGGGCCAGCGCACGCGCCCCGGCCAGCCTCGTCGATTCCCACGACGGGCGAGAGCCCAGCGCGCGCGAGCACGCGCTCATAGGCCGACAGGCCGACGTCACGTCTTGGCGTGTAGGCGGGATGCCGCCGCGTGGTCCGCACCACGCCGCTACCCGCCGATCCAGTCGAGGGGCGGATCATGACACTCCGCAGCGTACGCGAGCTGACCGCGGTTCGCGCCCGGCTCGGTGCGGGCATCAGGCGACGAGGCTGGCCGGGCGGGCTCTGCCTTGCGGGAAGCCTCGGCCGACCGGGGGTCAGGGGCCATGGGACCCGGAGATATCCCCCGGCCGGGCGCCGCCTCCGAGAAGCGTCGCGTACCCGCGGGCAGTACCGGATCGCGGTTTCATACCGCCCCCCGCCGACGCGATCCCTTGCGGATCCGCCGCTGTAGCCAAGTCAGCGGGACCGCTCCGGCAAAGCCAAGAGCGAGCGGCAGGACCGGCCCCGCAGGTGCGACAGGCGCGGAGAGCGCAGCGGGCGCGGAGAGCGCGGCCTGCCCTGACCCTGACGCTGGCGCCTGGGCACCGGTGAGCTTTGGCTGCTGGAAAGTCGCGGGGATTGGCACGATCCGCCATCTGCTGGCCGGCCAGATGATCACGAAGGCCCGTCCGACCACCTCGTTCTCCGGGATGCTGCCGCCACCGGGGTCACCCATGTGCCCGCGGGAGTCGTAGGAAACACTTCTGTGATCACCCATCACCCAGAGGTGGCCAGACGGCACGGTGAAGGTGAACCTGACTGTTGACGGCGAGTCTCCGGGAAAGAGGTACGTTGGCTCATCGAGCGGGACACCATTGACCGTCAAGCGGCCTTGCGTGTCACAGCATGCCACGTGGTCGCCGGGGAGTCCGATGACCCTCTTGATGTAATCATGCTCGCCCGGAGCGGCGCCGAACAATCCCACGATTCCCCGGAAGAAGCGGCTGATAACGCTCGGCTGCGGCTGCGGCGACCCCAGATCCCATGAGCCTTCGCCGTTGAACACGACGACATCGCCGCGATGAATACCCCGGATATCATAGACGATCTTGTTGACTAGCACTTTGTCGCCGATATCGAGCGTATTCTCCATCGAAGAGGACGGAATAAAGTACGCCTGAACCGCATATGTCTTGATGACCAGCGCAAGGACAAGCGCGACCGCGATCAGGATCGGCAGCTCACGCCAGAACGACCTGTTCTTTTTCTGCGGGCGCTGGCCGGACCCCTGGCCCTTGCCGTCTGCCGCGACTGCCTCGCTGGTGCCATCTCCAGGGACGGCCGCCTTCGGTTGCGAGTCCGTCGCCTCCGCGGGCCCCGTGCCCGGAAGCTCACCATCGCGTGCCTGGGGCATGCCGCCGTCATCGCGCGGCTGCGTGATGGCAGGCTCACGCGACCGCTCTCCCTCGTCCATCATCGATTCGAGCCTAGCGTGACAGCGTCGCCACAGCGCCGATGACGCCGACGCCGATCGGAATTATCCGGCCATGCGGCAGCGGCCAGGGGGGACGACCCCGCAACGCCCCCAGCACCCCCCGCGGTGCTGGCCTGGGGGGACGACCCCCCAACACCCCCTGCGGTGCTGGCCTGGGGGGACGACCCCCCAACACCCCCCGCAGGGGGCATGGCCTGGGGGGACGACCCCCCAACACCCCCCGCGGTGCTGGCCGCGAAGGACGACACCGTGAAAACCCCCGCAAAGCACTCCATATCGGCGTCTCCCATGCGACAGTGTTCACCGGTAGCCGCAAGCCGGGCGGCGGATGCGACGGCGTCGCGGGCCGCGCAGCACAGCATAGGTTCCCCGGCAGCTTTCCAGGACCCCGCCCTTTCCAGGACCCAGCCGGCTACGACCCAGCCGGACGGAAGCGACGACGTGATCGCCGGCCGATCATGGCCCGCCTGCCCGCGCGTCGCCCCAGGGCGAGCAGCGGTACCGCGGACGCTATGCCCGCGAGCGCCGGCAGGGCGGGCGCGGCGCCGCCCCATGCCTCGAGTGCGGCCTGCCTGAAGGTCGCCGGAACCGGAAGCTGCGCCAGGTGCGACGGCGGCCAGATGACCACGAAAGCGCGGCCGACCACTTCACTCTCCGGGATAGTGCCGCCTCCAGGGTCTTCCGTGTGGTATCTCGAATCCGCCGAATCCCCTCGATGGTCACCCATCACCCACAGCCGATCGGGAGGGACGGTCGCGCTGAACGGCTGGACCGACGGAGTATTCCCCGGGTATAGGTAGGAGTTCTCGGTCAGCGGAACGCCGTTGACGGTCACGCGTCCGCTCTTGCAGCAGGCCACGTGGTCTCCCGGGAGCCCGATCACCCGCTTGATGTAGTCGGTGCCGCTGGTCTCAAGGCCGAGAGCCCGCAGCACGCTGTGATAAGTACCCGTCACGGGGTTACCCGAGGCAGGCGGCGCGGCCGGGTCCCACGAGCCCTGCCCGCTGAACACGACAATGTCGCCGCGCCCGACGCCGTGAAGGCGATAGCTGAGCTTGTTCACGAGCACTCGGTCGCCGATCTGGAGGGTGTCCTCCATCGACCCGGAAGGGATGCGGAACGCCTGCACGACGAACGTCTTCATCACCAATGTCAGGACGGCGGCCCCCACGACGAGGACGAGCAGCTCTCGCCAGAGCGGCTTGGACTTCCTGGGCCCGGCCTCCTGGGGAGGCCGAACATGCCTGGCGTGAGCAGCGGGACCGTGCCTGGCCGGGGCGGCACGACTACGCCCGACCGGCGCAGCGTGACGGGCCACCTGGAACAGTCCGGTGGCGTGATCAGCGAGCCGGCATGTCGCGGCGCTCCCTGATCCTTGCGGCTTTTCCGCGAAGTTCCCGCAGGTAGTACAGCTTGGCACGGCGGACGCGGCCCCGGGTGACCACCTCGATCTTGTCGATCGAAGGGCTGTGCACGGGGAAGGTCCGCTCTACGCCCACTCCGTAGCTGATCTTGCGGACGGTGAACGTTTCACGCACGCCGCTACCCTGGCGCCGGATCACCACGCCCTGGAACACCTGAATCCTCGAACGAGTACCCTCCTTGACACGCACGTGCACCTTCAGGGTGTCACCAGGCCGGAAAGCCGGAATGTCCTGACGGATCTGGGCTTGCTCGAGTTCGGCAATCGCGGTATGCATGGCTGTCGTTCCTCGTCGGTAATCGCGTGGGCACCTGCGTCATAGCGCCCAGCATCGGTCCGGCAGAGGCCGGAGGGCGCGCGCCCGCCGACCGCGCGCATGTCCATTTGGGGCGGCGGACTTCAGTGTGCCATACGTTCGAGCCTGGCTGAAAATCAGCCCGTCGCCGCGGGACACCTCGCATGCCCTGCGGAGCCTCCCGGCGCTGGACTTTCTAGGGGATACCGAACGGGAGCGCCATGGCAGCCGATCCCAGGCACCATGTCCTCCGCAGGGGGGCGTCGGGAGGCGCGAAGCGTCGTCCCCCCAGGCCATGCCCCTTGCGGGGGGTATTGGTGGTCGTCGTCCCCCAGGACAGCACCGCGGGGTGTCGGGGAGTCGTCCCCCGGAAGCCCTACCCGTGAAGGGCAACGGCACCCAACCCGCTCAAGGGCACCTTCACGGCCCCGCATCGCCACCCAAGCCAGTAACAACGGGGGGAACTCGAGAGTCATGATGCGGGGTCCGGGACACTGAAGGTGAAGCCTGCGTCGGCAAGCACCTGCCGGTCCCGCGCGTCAAGGTCAGTTCCTGTGCCGACGGCCTGACCTCCGCCTTCGGTACCCTCCCCACCCGCCGCGAGCCGCGCGACGAGGTCAGGGCGGTTGGCCGCCGTGCGGCGCAGCGCTTCGTCCCTGCGCCACCGCGCAATCGCCGCATGGTCGCCCGACGACAGGACGGGCGGCACCTCGCGACCGCGCCAGACGCGCGGTCTCGTGTACACGGGCCCTTCGAGCAGCCCCGCCATTCCCCTTCCCCCAGTTGCAGCGCCTGCCTGGGAGGGCGACGCTTCGCGCCCCCCAACACCCCCCGCGGCGCTTACCTGGGGGGACACTCCCCCAACACCCCCCGCAGCGCCTGTTTCATGGGACCGCCCTTTGAGAACCCCCGGAGTCCCTGCCCCGAACGAGTCATCAGAGACGGAATGGGCGTTGCCGAGGACGCCTGGCAGCAGCCGGCAGATTGCCTCGATCATGACGAGCACGGCCGGCTCGCCGCCCGCGAGCACATAGTCGCCGATGCTCACCTCGTCGACGGGCATGCGCGAGCGAGCCTCCGCTACCACACGGGCGTCGATGCCCTCATAGCGCCCGCACGCGAACACAAGGTGATGTTCCCTGGCGTAGCCGGCGGCCCTGTCCTGAGTGAACAGGACACCGCTCGGAGTCGGCACCACGAGCCTCGGTGCCTGCTCCCCTGCCGTGCCCGTCCCGGCCTCGGGGATGATGACGTCAAGCGCGTCGCCCCACGGCCCAGGTTTCATCACCATCCCTGGCCCGCCGCCATAGGGTGCATCGTCGACGGTGCGGTGAACATCGTTCGTCCACTGCCTGAGATCGTGGACATGGAACTCTATGTCACCGCGGGCTGCCGCCTTGCCGATGAGCGAAACCCCCAGCGGGCTGAAGTACTCGGGAAAGATCGTAATGATGTCGGCACGCACGACAGCCCTCCTCCCGGCACCGAGCCTGCTAGCTGAACTAGACGGCCTCGGCCGGGTCGAGCAGCCCCGGCGGCGGATCGATCACCAGGCGGCCAGCCTGCACGTCAACTTCTGGCACGATCGCGCTGACGAACGGCACGAGCACCTCTCTTGCCTGGGGGCCAGTGCCCCCAGGGGGGCCGACGCTCCGCGCCCCCCCAGACCCCCCCGACGAGCCGACGGCATTCCCGGCCGCCGGACGGTCACCAGGTGACGCGCCAGGTCGCTGTATCACGAGCAGGTCCTGTCCGTGATGCCGCACCTCCGTGACGACCCCTACGGGGTCACCGGAGGTCGTCACCGCCGTAAGCCCGATGAGCTCATAGTCGGGGAACTCGTCGGGATCAGCGGGCGAATCCAGCGTTGCTGAATCAAGGGCCAGCCAGGTGCCGCGCAGGTCCTCGGCCGCTGTCCTGTCAGTGACGCCGGCGAACGCGACGATAAGGCGCCCCGGCTGCCAGCGCGATGACACGACAACCAGCGGTCCCCGGTCCGCGGGCTCCGTGGCGAGCACGGAGCCCGCGGCAAACCTCATGCCGGGCTCGTCGGTGCGCACCTCAACCGAGACCTCGCCACGGATCCCGTGCGGCCGCCCTATCCGTCCTACCATCACCTGCATGACGAGCTAGCGAATCTCGTCAGTGTCCACCAGGTCAACGCGGACATAGCGGTTGCCCGCCAGTGCGCCGATGACCGTCCGGAGCGCCCTGGCCGTGCGACCGCCCCGTCCGATGACCTTACCAAGATCGTCGGGGTGAACCCGGACTTCAAGGACACGTCCCCTGCGCAGCCCGCGGCTGGCCACGCGGACATCATCGGGGTGCTCGACAATGCCTCTCACCAGGTGATCGAGGGCGTCCTCGAGCACTTCAGGCTCCACTCCCCGACTCGCCGGCGCCGGAGTCCGCCGCCGCGGCCGCAGGCTCAGCCCGCTCCGCTGCTTCCGCGGTAGTCCCGGCCTGGTCCTGCCTGGCCGGCCTGCCAGCGCCAGCCTTCGCCTTCGCCTTCGCGTCCGTGTCGGCCTTCGGCTCCGCCTTGCCCCGCTCTCCGGACTTCGCGGACTTGCCCGCCTCCGCCGGCTTGTCACCGTGGCCGGGCGCCTGCTCGGTCTTCCTGGCCCTGCCCTTCGGCGTCGTCGCGCCGGAGGCCTCCAGTGTCTCCTTGACCGCGGCGGCGAAGCGGACCTTCTTGTCCTCCCGGGGCGCGGCCGTCCTGAGAGTTCCCTCTGCGCCTGGCTCGCCCCTGAACTTCTGCCAGTCCCCGGTGATCTTCAGGATATGCCGGACCGGATCGGTGGGCTGCGCACCCACCGCCAGCCAGTGCTGTACCCGCTCGGAATTCACCTCGATGACCGAGGGGTCAGCCTTCGGATGGTAGAGACCGATCTCTTCGATCGCGCGTCCATCACGCTTGGTGCGCGCATCAGCGACAACGATCCGGTAGTAAGGCGCCCGGATCTTGCCCATGCGCTTCAACTTGATCTTGACAGCCACAGGTGTGGTCTTCTCCCAGCAAACTCGGTACGGGCGGCGGACGCGCGCCAGGTGGGGATTGCAATGCTCCCGGCCAGGACCGCTCGGATGGACCCGGCCATGCGAGCGAGAGAGGGCGCCGCGAAGCCGGGCAGTCGCCATGACATTCTGCCAGAGAGCGCCCCCGTAGCAGTAATCACGGCCCAGGGCCCGTCACGCTCCGCTGGCGCTGCGCTGGCTGTGCCTTAGAATCCGTCAAGCACCCCCAGCAGGGATGGCATGCGCGAGCGTGGGCGCCACGCACCGCCAGGCAGGATGCCTGGTTTCCGGCGAACGCCACTTCCCGATAGAGGTCTCGGGAGGACGTCGCATGGTGGAAGAGCCGACGGCAGCGGACAACCACTCCGCGTACTTCGTGCAGTCACTGGCACGCGGACTCGCGGTTATCCGTGCCTTCAGCTCGTCGAGCCCGGAGCTCACGCTCAGTGAGGTGGCTCGCAGCTGCGGTCTCACCCGCGCCACGGCTCGCCGCTTCCTGCTGACGCTGACCGACCTCGGCTACGTGCACACAGACGGACGTGACTTCCGGCTGAGCCCGCGCGTGCTGGAACTCGGCTACGCCTACCTGTCCAGTCTTTCCCTGCCCGAAGTCGCGGGATCGCACCTGAAGAATCTGACCAGCGAGGTACACGAGTCCTCGTCGGTGTCGGTGCTTGATGGCGATGACATCGTGTACGTGGCACGGGTTCCGGCGAAGCGGATCATGACCGTGAACATCAGCGTGGGAACACGTTTTCCCGCATATGTGACATCTATGGGACGCGTTCTTCTTACCGAGCTTGATGACGAAAAGCTTGATGGCTATCTGAGCAAGCTAGATATCAAGCGCCTTACCACTCACACCGTGCGGTCGAAGCATGCCCTGCGCCTCGAGCTTGATCGAGTCCGCAAGCAAGGCTGGGCACTCGTCGACCAGGAACTCGAGGAAGGGCTGCGGTCCCTGGCGGCGCCCATCCGCGACGCGGCCGGCCGCGTGGTAGCCGCGGTCAACGTCTCCGCCCGGGCCGCGGCGACTACCGTCGAGTCCGTCCGCCGTGACCTGCTGCCTCCGCTGCTTGCCACTGCCGCCCGGATCGAGGCCGATCTCCACAACACGGCAGCCGGGTCAGAGCGGCCGACCGGCAGCTCCCCGACGCACCCCCGCCTGGCCAGGAGACCACAGCGATAGGCGGCAGCGCGCCCGCTATGTGTGTGCGTGTAGCGCACACCGAGCTCGATCGGGCACGCGGCGGGCTGGGTACTTGTCGACCAGGGACCCTTCCGTCACACTGGTGTTACGGAAAGTTACGCTGTGTATGGCGGTGACGGTGCGTCGGCACCGTTGGCCCGGCGGCCCCGGGCTCGCGATCTAGGAGGCTTCTTGCGGGGTCAGCCGGAGAAGCCCGGCAGGCGAGGTGCCTCCTAGCCGAACGATGAAACATTTGCGTAACGCGCGTTGACTCAGCTCCGGGGGGGCCCTACTGTTTGCCTATCTCTGTTCTGCATAAGCACGAACGTTCGAATAGCGCACATTAGCGCCTTGATTTCAACCGCTCGCCTGGACCGCACTCCCGGGCCGCAGGAGCCGGCAAGGACCGCGTGTCCCAGCGGGCGAATACAAAGGGAGAGTCATGGCAGAGAACACTGGAGTCAGCGCTGCCGGGATCGCCCGCCGCGATCTGCTCAGGGCAACGGGCCTCGGAGCCACCGCGCTCGGCGGCGGCGGCCTGCTAGCGGCTTGCAGCTCGGGGATCAAGGGCGCTGGGGGATCTTCCTCGAGCGGCACAGGCGACATAACCATCGGCTTCGTGCATCCCCTGACGGGTTCGCTTGCCGGCTTCGGCTCTGGCGACAACTTCGTCCTTGATCAGGTACGCGCCTCCGCCGCGTACGCGAAGGGGTTCAAAGTCGGCAGCAAGACCTACACCGTCAACATCATCTCCCAGGACACCCAGTCCGACCCCAACCGCGCCTCCCAGGTCACCCGCCAGCTGATCCTGCAGAACAAAGCCGACATGATCGTCACGACCTCCACGCCGGAGACCGTGAACCCGGTCGCGAGCGTGTGCGAGGCTGAGGGCGTCCCGTGCGCGTGCACCAACATCCCGTGGGAGCCGTGGTACATCAACCTGGGCGGCAACCCGGCCACTCCGACCAAGGCGGTCAAGTACGTCACGATGTTCTTCTTCGGCGTGGAGCATCTGGCCAACTGCTTCATACCAATGTGGAACCGCATACCCAACAACAAGGTCGCGGCCGCCATGTTCCCGAACGACTCGGACGGCAATGCCTTCCGCGCCGTCTGGCCCAACTTCACCAAGCCGGCAGGCTACAAGCTGGTCGATCCGCCCGCGTATACGGACGGCACTACCAACTACACGTCGATGATCTCGACGTTCAAGTCGAACAACTGCGAGCTGTACACCAACGTCCCGCTGCCGCCGGACTTCAACACCATGTGGAAGCAGTCGGCGGAGCAGGGCTTCAAGCCGAAGCTGGCGACGGTGGGCAAGGTGCTGCTATTCCCCGCGGACACGGTCGCTCTCGGCCCGCTGGTCGTCAACATCGCGACCGACTCGTGGTGGGGACCATGGCTGCCGTACAAGTCCTCGCTCACCGGAATCTCAGCGAAGGACCTTGCCGACCTGTTTGAAACCACAACCGGCAACCAGTGGGTGCAGTCGATCGGTGGCAGCTACAGCCTGTTCGAGGTGGCAAGGGAGGCATTCCTCGCCGCCAGCGACCCGCACGACAAGGCGGCCGTCGCCGACGCCCTGCACAAGGTGAGCTACACCGGAGTATCAGGGCTGATCGACTTCTCGAAGGGCCCCGCGCCCGGCGTCGCCATCACGCCTCCCATCGGCGTGCAGTGGAAGAAGGGCACGAAGTTCCCCTACGAGATGCAGGTCGTCGACAACTCGCTCAACAAGGACGTGCCGCTCACGGCCGACCTCCAGCCGACGAATGCCTGACACCGGAACCGATGCCCTGCTGGAACTCAGCCGCGTGACGAAGAGGTTCGGCAGCGTCGTCGTCGCGGACGAGCTGTCGCTGACCATCGGGCCGGGCGACATCGTGGGTATCGTCGGGCCGAACGGCGCCGGGAAGACGAGCCTCTTCGGCCTCATCTCCGGCGACCTCGCCCCGGCTTCCGGTGAGATCCGGTTTGCCGGCACCACGGTCACCAGGCTGGATGCGGCTGCCCGGTGCCGCCTCGGGATCGGGCGCACGTACCAGGTGCCACGGCCGTTCGGGAACATGACCGTCTTCGAGAACGTGCTCGTCGCGGTCCAGCAGGGCGGCGGTCTGCGCAGGCACGCTAGCTACGCGCTGGCGGCTGAGGTGCTCGAGCGGACCGGCCTGGCGCGCGAGGCCAACGTCCAGGCCGAGAGACTCGGCCTGCTGCAGCGCAAGCGGCTCGAACTCGCCCGCGCGCTTGGCTCGCGTCCGCGGCTGATCCTGCTTGACGAGGTGGCGGGCGGCCTCACGGATCCAGAGGTCGAGCAGCTAGTCCAGATCGTCAGGGCCAGCCGCAGCGAGGGTGTAGCCGTCATCTGGATCGAGCACGTCGTGCGCGCGCTCACTGCGGCGGTCGAACGCCTCATCTGCCTGGCCGGCGGGTCCTTCGTAGGCGACGGCGAACCCGCCGAGGTGCTGGCCAACCCCGCGGTCCGCGAAGTGTTCCTCGGGACCGAGGTGACGACGTCACTCGCCGAGGCCGCTTCCGGCACGATCGAGGGGGAGGACACGTGAGCGCAGAGGATCCGGCGCTTCACGGTATGACCGCCCCCGGCTCCGCGCCCGGCGCGAGCCAGGGCCCAGGCGCGAGTCCGGGAGAAGGCGCGAGCCCGGGAGAAGGTAACCCCGTCCTCCAGGTGCGGGGGCTCACCGTGCACCACGGCCAGTTGCAGGCGCTGTCCGACGTGAGCCTGAGCCTTTTTCCCGGCGATGTGTATGCCATTATCGGCGCGAACGGCGCGGGCAAGTCGACGCTGCTGCGCACGATCTGCGGTCTCAGCAGGCCGACCGCGGGATCGATCATGCTCGACGATACCGAGATAACCCGAGTGCGGCCAGAGCGACGCGTGGCGGCGGGAATCGTCATGGTCCCGGAGGGACGGCGGCTTTTCCCCTCCCTCACGGTGGAGGAGAACCTGCTGGTGGGCGCCGCGAATGCACGCCAGGGACCATGGAATCCTGAGCGCGTGTACCAGCTTTTCGAATGGATGCGGGACCGCCGCAGGCAGCGCGCGGCACAGCTCTCCGGCGGGGAGCAGCAGGCCGTTGCCATCGGCCGTGCCCTGGTCGCCAACCCCCGCGTCCTGCTGCTCGACGAGCTGTCGCTCGGGCTGGCGCCCGTGGTCGTCCGCCGGATCTACAACACGCTCCCCGAGCTGCTCGCGACCGGCCTTACCGTGCTCCTTGTCGAGCAGGACGTGAGCCAGGCACTGCGCGCGGCGTCCCGCGTGCACTGCCTCCTCGAGGGCAGGACCACCCTTGAGGGCAGGCCCGGGGAGCTGAGCCCAAGCAGGGTCGAAGCCGCGTACTTTGGCCTGGCAGATACCGGGGCGAACCAGTCCGGCAGAGGTGGTGGGCCGGCATGAGCTGGGTCAACGCCGTCATTCAAGGCATCCTTACCGGCGGCCTTTACGCGCTCTTCGCCTGCGGCCTGTCGCTGATGTTCGGGGTCATGAAGGTCGTCAACCTCGCTCACGGCGACCTGGCGGTCGTCGCCGGATACGTCGCGGTAGGGATCATCGCCGTCACGCACATCCCCGCTGTATGGTCCTTCGTGCTCGTTGTCCCTGTCATGGCGGTCCTTGGCTATGTCTTGCAGCGGACGCTGATCCAGGCCGCACTGGGCCGCAGCGTTCTCACCACGCTCCTGGTCACGTTCGGCCTGTCGGTCGTAATCGAGAACGGCCTGCTTCAGTTCTTCTCCGCGAACAGCCACTCCCTGCAGATCGGCTCCCTGGTCTCGGATTCCTTCAGCCTCGGGAGCCAGATCACGATCGCCTACCTGCCGCTGGTGATTTTCGTCGTGGCCGTGATCGTGCTGCTCGGGCTGCAGTTTTTCCTCTCGTCGTCGAAATACGGCCGCCTCATCCGCGCGGTGGCCGACGACCGCGAGGCGGCCCAGCTCTCAGGTACCGACTACCGGCACGTGTTCGGCATCGCGGCCGCTATCGCGTTCGCGACTGTCGCGCTTGCCGGGATCGCGTTCGGCATGGTCTCCGCGTTCGACCCGAGCATCGGCACTGACCAGCTGCTGCTGTTCGCCTTCGCCTCGGTGGTGATCGGCGGGCTGGGTTCACTGTGGGGCACCCTGCTGGGAGGGACCGTGCTGGGGATCGCACAGCAGATCGGCGCGCAGATCAACCAGTCGGACCAGATACTCGCCGGGTACGTGGTCTTCCTGGCCGTGCTGGTGATCCGCCCGCAGGGCCTCACCGGCCAGAGGGCCGAGCTGTGATGAGGCATCCGCGAGGGGGAGGGGAAGTGCTGGCGTGAGGTCTGCCACCGAGACGCAAGCACGTCACGCTGGAGAGCGGCCCGTCCGCGTCACCAGGTCGCGGCGCCCGGTCGCCTGGACCGGCCTGGGCGCGATCGTCGCTATTGGCATTTTCGCGTACCTTCCGTACCTCGTGTACTCGAGCACAACCGATCTCTTCATCAACGTCTTCATCCTGCTGAGCATGGCCAGCATGTGGAATCTCCTGGCGGGCTACGCTGGACTCGTCTCGGTGGGGCAGCAGGCATTCGTCGGGCTTGGCGCGTACTTCGTGCTCATCCTCGCCCAGCACGGGACGAACCCGTTCGTGGCGCTCCCTGTCGCCGCGATCGCGTGCGGCGTTGTGGCCCTGCCCGTGTGGTGGCTCGTCGCGCGCCTGCGCAGCGGGTACTTCGCCATCGCGACCTGGGTCGTCGCATCGGCGTTCGAGCTGTTCATCCAGCGCTTCCCCTCGCTGGGCGGCGGTACAGGCGCGCCGCTGCCCGGCCTCAGCGGCCTTAGCCCGACGCTGCTCACCGCCGACACCTACTGGGCCGCCCTCGCCGTCACCGTGGTCGCGCTTGCGGTTGTCTACCTGCTGCTGCGAGGCAGGCTCGGGCTCGTGTTCACGGCGATACGCGACGACGAGACCGCCGCGCGCAGCGTAGGGTCGCACGTCGGGCGCGCCCGGAGCTTCATCTTCATGGTCGCGGGGGCCGGCTGCGGGGCGGCGGGCGCGCTGCTTGTCATCAGCCAGCTCAGTGTGCAGCCGTCCTCAGCGTTCAGCGTCCAGTGGACCGCCGAGATGGCCTTCGTGACGATCATCGGCGGAATCGGCACGATAGAGGGCCCGATTCTCGGCACCATCGTGTTCTTCGCCCTGCAGCAGAACCTCTCCCATTACGGGGCGTGGTACCTCATCACCCTGGGGCTCGTCGCCATCTCGATCGCCCTCTGGGCGCGCAGGGGCCTCTGGGGATTCATCGATGAGCGCCTGCACATCCGGCTGTTCCCCGTCGGCTACTGGCTGTGGATAGACAGCCAGCCCCCGGCCCGCCGGCTGCCGGGACTGCGCCGCCGGGTCCGCGACGAGCCCGACCAGGAAGAGCCACCGCGCAAACCCTGAAATATCCGTATTTAGACCGCCCGGCAATAGGACTGCCGGAAGCTGGGGCCGCACTTTCTACACGTTCCGACCATGAGCGCGTCTGGTATGGGCCGAAATGTAGTCGCGGAATATGTATAGAGTCACGGGAACCAGCGCTGCCGGTCGCGTCGGCGCAGGCACGGGCCGGAGGGCCGTAACCGGCGAAGCCGTTCTGAATAAAGCTCTTACTTCTTCTTTGGCCTCTTGCCCCTTGGCGGCTGCGGCGCCCTGAAGCCAGCAGGCAGGTTGCCGGGCAGGTTGCCGAAGTCGGGCAGGCGGCCCGCGTCAGGCAGGCCGAGTCCCGGCCCGGGGCCCGCGAGGCCGGTGGGAAGGCCGTCAGGGAAACGCCCGGCCAGGCCCCCGCCGAGGCCCGCCGGCAGCGACCCCGGCGTTCCTCCCGCACCGCCCGCGGCATCGACGCCGGCGGCTGGCGAGCGACCGGCCGCGCCACCCGGACGACCGCCCTTGGGCTTCTTCTTGCTGCTGCTCTTCTTCCCCTTGGCCGCCTTTGTCGCGCTGCGCCGCATCCCCGGGATCCCTGGCATGCCAGGGATCCCGCCGCCGCCGAGCATCTGGCGCATCATCTTCTGGCCCTCGAAGAACCTCACGACGAGGGTATTGACCTCGCCCACCGAGACGCCGGAACCGCCCGCGATCCGCGCCCGCCGGGAGCCATTGATGATCTTCGGATTGCGCCGTTCCCCTGGGGTCATGGAATGCACGATGGCGGCTGCCCTGTCCAGGTCACGGTCGGATACCTGGCTGAGCAGGTCCCGGTTACGCGCCGCTCCCGGCAGCATGCCGAGCAGGTTCCCGATCGGCCCGAGCTTACGGACCATGTTGAGCTGGTCGACGAAATCCTCGAGGGTGAAGCCGTCGCCGGAGACCAGCTTCCCGGCCATCGCCGTGGCCTGGTCCTCGTCGAACGCCCGCTCGGCCTGCTCGATCAGGGTGAGCATGTCGCCCATGTCGAGGATCCGCGAGGCCATCCGGTCCGGATGGAACAGGTCGAAGTCCTCGAGCTTCTCCCCCGCGGACGCGAACATCACCGGGCGGCCGGTCAGCTGTGTGATCGACAGCGCCGCCCCGCCGCGCGCGTCGCCGTCGAGCTTGGTCAGCACCACGCCGTCATAGCCGACACCGTCGAGGAACGCCTGCGCGGTCGTGACCGCGTCCTGGCCCATCATCGCGTCCACCACGAACAGGATCTCGTCAGGATCGACCGCGTCCCTGATCGAGGCGGCCTGCCGCATCAGCTCCTCGTCGATGCCAAGGCGGCCCGCCGTGTCGATGATGACCATGTTGTGCTGGCGGCGCCGTGCCTCTTCGAGAGATTCCCGTGCCACGGCTACCGGATCGCCGACACCATTACCCGGCTGGGGCGCGAACACCGGGACGGAGGCTCGCTCACCGAGCACCTGGAGCTGCTGCACAGCGTTTGGCCGCTGCAGGTCAGCGGCCACTAGCAGCGGCGTGTTGTCCTGCTCGCGCAGCCAGAGCGCCAGCTTCGCGGCGAGAGTGGTCTTACCAGAACCCTGCAGGCCGGCCAGCATGATCACGGTGGGCGGCACCTTGGCGAACCGCAGTCGCCGCGTCTCGCCACCCAGGATCGTGATCAGCTCATCGTGAACAATCTTGATGACCTGCTGAGCGGGATTGAGCGCGCCGGAGACCTCCTCGCCGCGCGCACGCTCCCTGACCCGGGCGATGAACTCCCTGACTACGGGGAGGGCGACATCCGCCTCGAGAAGCGCGATGCGGATCTCTCTGCAGGTCGCGTCGACATCGGCGGCGGAGAGCCGTCCCTTGCCCCGCAGCGTGGAGAAGACCTGGGTGAGCCGGTCGGAAAGCGTATCGAACACGTTGCTGTGCCGTCCTCGGGCGTCCTTTGACTGAAATAGCGGACCCCTCAGGCTATCCGGTCCTGGCGATGAGAACCGCCAGGTGATCAGCCTCCGGTCAGGGCGGCCAGCACACGCTCGGCGATCAGCCTGCGGATCTCGCCGCCTGCCACCGGCCGGCCTGAGCCGTCAACAACGTAGAACACGTCGACCGCCTCGGCGCCGAGGGTCTCCACGCGCGCAGCCCGCATATCAAGGCCGCACTCGCCAATCGCGCGGCCGATCCGCCAGAGCAGGCCCGGCTCGTCGTGTGCCCGCACCTCTACGACCGTCGCGGTCTGCGAGGCGTCATCGACCAGCGTGACCTTCGGCGGCGGCACCGGTGCTCCATGCGGCCGGATGGCCCGTGCCCGGCGTTCCAGCCGACCCTCGACATCAAGCCGCCCGTCGAGCATCCGGCGCAGGTCACTGGCCACCAGCGCCGCGTCAGGCGGGTCACCGTACTCGGGGGCGACGCTGAACACGGCCACGGCCGTCCCGTCGAGCGCCGTCGCGTTAGCCCCGCGCACGACAAGCCGGTGCGAGGCGAGCACCCCCGCGGCCCGCCAGAGCAGGCCGGGCCTGTCCGGGGCGACCACGGTCACCTCGGATCCGCGCACGATGGCGGCGGGGCCGCCATCGGCGGCAAGAGCCAGCTGGTCGGGCCGCAGCGCTGCCGGTGCCGGGGGCGGCTGGCCGGCCAGTGCGGCGGAAACCCGCCGCACGAGGTCGGTGACCAGGCCGGCCTTCCAGTCGTTCCACGCGGCAGGCCCGGTCGCGAGCCCGTCCGCGACCGCCAGCGCGTGCAGCAGCTCGAGCAGCGGCCGCCCGCCCACGGTTTGCGCGACCTGGGCGACGGTCACCGGATCGTCCAGGTCGCGGCGTGTCGCGGCAAGCGGGAGCAGGAGATGATGCCTGACCGCCCGGGCGACGAGGTCGACATCGTCCGCGGGCAGCCCGACGCGGCGGGCCACGTCGCGGGCCACCACCTCCCCGGTGACGCTGTGGTCGCCCGGCCAGCCCTTGCCGATGTCGTGCAGGAGCGCGGCGAGCAGCAGCAGGTCAGGACGTGCCACATCCCTCGTGAGGACGGCGGCGTGTCCCGCCGTCTCCACCAGGTGGCGGTCCACGGTGAACCTGTGCAGCGGATTGCGCTGCGGCCGGTTCCGCACCCTTTCCCAGTCCGGCAGCAGGAAGGTCACCAGGCCTTCCTGGTCAAGTGCCTCCCAGACGCTGATCGCTGCCTGGCCGGCGCCGAGCAGCGCGATCAGGGCATCTCTCGCCTCGTCCGGCCACGGAATGGGCAGCGCGGGGCACTCGGCCAGCCTGGTGAGCGTCCGTGGCGCGAGCGGGAGCCCCGCCTGGGCGGCCGCTGCGGCAGCCCGGAGCAGCAGCGCGGGCTCGGCGGCAGGCTCGGCGGAACGGGCGAGCACTACCTCGCCGTCCTGCTCGACGACGCCATCCGCGAGCGGACGGCGTTCCGGCTTGCCGCGACGGCGCGCTCGCCTGCCCCGCAGCCGCTCAGCCTGGCGGAAGGCGTGATCGACGGCATACGCCACTGTCCGTGCCGCCCCGGCAAGCACTCGCAGCAGCGCGTCGCCGTCGAGCAGGCCAAGCGTGCGGGCAACCTCGTCCTGTTCCTCGAGCACAAGCCGGTCAGCCGACCGCCCTGTCACCTCATGCAGCGCGTGCCGAGTGTCGAGGATCGCCTCGTAGGCGGCGCGTACCCGCGGGCCGGGAGCCGGGGCTACCCAGGCCGCGGCGACCGCCTGGATCGCATGCACGTCGCGGAGCCCGCCCCTGGCCTCCTTCAGGTCGGGCTCGAGCAGGAAGGCGAGCTCGCCGGACAGCCGGGTCCGCTCCGTGTGGAGAAGCTGGAGTTCCGCGAGCCTGGTCCGCGCGGCGGCCCGCCAGTCCTCTAGCGCGCCCTCCCGCAGCCGGTTGGTCAGCTCAGGATCTCCGGCGACATGCCTCGCGTTCAGCAGCCCGAGCACCACCTTGAGGTCGGCTCGGGCGACCCGGCGTGCCTGCGTCACGGTACGGACCGCGTGGTCGAGGCGGGCGCCGGAGTCCCATACCGGATACCAGATCCGGTCTGCTACTGCGGCGATCCCGTCGCGGCTGTCATGCAGCAGTAGCACATCAAGATCGCTGCCTGGGAGTAGCTCGCGGCGCCCGTACCCGCCGACTGCGACAAGGGCGACGCCGGGCTCGGCTCCGAGGAGGCCGGCCAGCCATCGATCCGTTTCCGTAGTCCTTCGAGCACGATCTGCTGCGAACGAGGTCATGCCGTTCACCACGTTCCCCCGAATACAGCTCAGATTGCGTCGGGGCCGCGCTCTCCAGTCCGGACTCTTATTACGGTCTCGACCGGCACGCTCCAGACCTTGCCGTCACCAATCCTGCCGGTCTGCGCGGCCTTGATGATCACGCCAATCAGGTCGTCGGCGTCCTCATCATCACAGAGGACTTCCACCCGGACCTTCGGCACAAGGTCGACCTGGTACTCAGCCCCGCGGTACACCTCGGTGTGGCCGCGCTGCCTACCGTACCCGCTCGTCTCGCTCACGGTCATCCCGTGCACGCCGAACGCCTGCAACGCAGCTTTAACATCGTCCAGCTTGAACGGCTTTATGACGGCGGTGATGAGCCTCACGCGACCACCCCTCTCCTTGTCCTGCCCCGACCTTCCGCCGTAGGCGTTTCAGCCGGCATCGCGGAGTGTTTCGTCAGTGTGAAACCAGCATGGTGCGTGTTACGGACATGTTTCACCATACATGACAAGCTTCCCGCACTACCACGCCGCTGAATGGCACCTTCACCCGCACCCGGCGGGATCAAAGTGCCCTCCATCCCGAACGGGGGCGCGGCGCCGGCGCCAGCAACACGCCAACACCACGTGAAGGGCACCGTGACACGCGGCCAGAACCCACAAGGACACCCTTCACACACCGGAACGCGCAAACCCGCCGAACCATCTCCACGTGAAGGGCACCTTGACACGGCCAGAACCGCACAAGGGCACCTTCACGTGCCGGGGGCCTGCCGGGCCAGGAGCCGTCCGTCCCGATGAAGGGCACCTTCACGCGGCCCGAACTACAGCAGTGGTCCATTCACGTAGTCAGGTGTGTGTGAATGGACCACTGCTGTAGTTACGCAGGCCCGCCCGGCGGAGCCGTGGCGCCCGGGACAACGATGTCACAAGG
>Ga0137391_10000018_pt1 | contig 86530 bp, 65 predicted proteins | sample 15con2h24BmetaG_FD_101399 | JGI IMG/M metagenome (GOLD analysis project Ga0137391, IMG submission 101399) | Vadose zone soil microbial communities from Angelo Coast Range Reserve, California, USA - 15con2h2.4B metaG | ecosystem: Environmental > Terrestrial > Soil > Vadose zone > Saprolite...
TCCGATGGTCGAACGGTGGCCTGGAGATCAAGATCACCCCACTCCATGGCAAAAATCTCCGCTTCTGCGGGTCACCCCCTCCATTACTGCCGGGTAGGCCGCAATTTTGAAACAGCCCGTATGACACGTAAAACTCGAACCCGTAATCGATGACCGGATTTAGTCGAGCATGAGGTTGAGGGTTTTTAGCTGGGTGTAGCTGAGGAGCTCGCTTAGGCCCTCCTCGCGGCCGACGCCGGAGAGCTTGACGCCGCCGAACGGTACCCCGGTGAAGTGCCTCGCCGATCCGTTGATCCAGATGTAGCCAGCTTCGATCGCGGCCGCGACACGGTGCGCGCGCCGGATGTCGTTCGTCCAGACGCTCGCGGTGAGCCCGTAATCCACAGCGTTTGCGATCTTGATCGCCTCGTCCTCTTCCTTCCAGGTAATGGCGGAAAGAACGGGACCGAACACCTCCTCGCGGGCGAGGCGCATGTCCGGCCGCACGCCGCCGAACAGTGTCGGCGCGACGAACAGGCCGCGCTCGTCGCGCAGGCTCGCCGGGCGCCCGCCGCCGGCCAGCAGCCGGGCGCCCTCGCCGCGCCCGATGCCGATGTAGTCCAGCGACTTCTGGTATTGCGCGCGCGACGACATCGTGCCCATCTCCGTCGCCGGGTCGAGCGGCGAGCCGATGCGGATGCCGGCCATCCGCTCCGCCACCCGTGCGAGCACCTCGTCCGCGAGGGACTCGTGCAGCAGCAGCCGGGAGGTGGAGCCGCACGACTGCCCCGCTGAACGGACGAAGTTCATGCCGGCGACCACACTGGCGGCGACGTCACCGGGGTCCGCGTCGGGAAACGCAATGAGCGCGTTCTTGCCGCCGAGTTCCAGCGTCACGTCCTTCACGCCGACCTCGGCGGCATCGCGCTGGATCGCCCGTCCGGTGCGGTCGCTGCCGATGAACCCGATCCTGCGGACCGCCGGATGGCGTGCGATGCCGCGGCCCGCCGCAGGCCCGTCGCCGACTACCACGGAGAGCACGCCCGGCGGCAGGATGCCCGCGAACAGCTCTCCCATGCGGAGCGCGGACAGCGGTGCCAACTCTGGCGGCTTGAGTATCACGGCGTTACCCGCCACAAGCGGCGCGGCGATCTTCCCCGCCGCGAACATGATGGGGTGGTTGAAGGGGATGATCCTGCCCACCACGCCGAACGGCTCACGCACCGTCAGGTGCAGGTTCTGCCCGCTTGCGGGGATGGTCTCGCCCTTGAGCTCGATGGCGAGACCGGCGAAGTGCCGGAGCATGTCCGCGCCCGCGGCGACGTCGATGTGCATCGAGGTGACCGGGTGACCGCCGTCGACCGCGTCGAGCAGGGCCAGCTCGTCCGCATGCTCTTCCAGCACACGGGCCAGTTCCGCGACGACGGCACCACGCTCACGGGCGGGTACCCGCCGCCACGAGGCGGCCGCGGGCAAGGCCGCCTCGACCGCGGCGTCGACATCGGCCGCGTCGGCATCGGGCACGGCGGCGATGACTTCCTCGGTTACCGGGCTCTCGTCATCGAAGAACCGGCCAGAGCGGCTCGCCGTGAGCTGCCCCCCGATGAGCAGCGACCACTGCCGGTCGAGTATCGCGGTCAGGCGCGGCGGAGCCGTCATGAGGCCCCTCTCGGTAGCGGCTAGCAAAGAATGTCACTCTATACCTAAAGCCATACTCAAACCCAGCCCCTTCTTACCGCTGAGCCGACTCGGCCTGCGCCGCGGCCTCCAGCCGGTCCACCAGCTCGAGGCCGTCCCTTGCCCACTGGACTTCCTGCCTGGCCCGCTTCACAAGCCCCCGGTAGACATGCGCCTTGTACGCCACGAGGGCCTCGTGCATGTGCTCGGGCCAGGTGCTCAGCCGCAGCCGGAGCAGCGCGGTGTCACGGTTCTCGAGCTGCCCGACGTGCGCTTCCCACTGACGTTCCTGTTGCTCATGGTGCACGAGGTGCGCCTGGAACTGACGCCGCGCACTGGCGAAGCTGCCGAACTCGAAATACGTGGCCTTGAGATACGCACCATCCCGCTCGCGCTGGAGTGGAGCCAGCTGCTCAACCCATCGCTCAAGCTCAGCGCGCCCCCCTGCCGTGATGGAGTAGGCCCGCTTGGTGGCATGGGTGCCGCGGAGCTCCGCGCGGCCGGCGATGAGCCCGTCGGCTTCGAGCCGGCGGAGCTCCGGGTAGATCTGCGAGTGCGGGGCATGCCAGACGTAGGCGGCGGACTGATCGAACTGCTTGGCCAGGCTGTAGCCGGTCATCGGCTGCGCATCGAGCAGGGCAAGCAGCGCATGACGAAGTGACACGCCCCCACCATTCCCTAGATCACGTAGCTCTCGCGGGTCTCCGGCGCGAACAGGTCGGCAGGTCCGAGCAGCCTGTCGGCGAGACCCTGCTCATGGGAGTAGCGCAGGAACGTCCGGAGCGTTGTCTCGTTGGGTTCGAGGCCGTAAGACCAGAAGTCGTTCCCCATGAGCTGGCGGGTGCGCTCAACCTCCGCGTAGAGCCAGGGAACCATGTACCGGCTGGCCGCCGTTTCCTCCATCCGGCGCGCGGCTGCCTCCCTCGCGTCCTCGAACGCCTTGTACAGCGACTGAGCCAGCCACGGCCGACGCTCATAGACATCACGGCGGAGCACGATCACGTGCATGATCGGGAAGATTCCGGTCGCGGCGAAGTACCGCTCCTCCTGCGCGCGTGGGTCGGCGAACAGCCGGCGCACCCCCGGCCGCCCCTCGGCGAACGGCCGGGGGGTACGCGGGCTCTGCAACGCGTCGATCTCGCCGGTGACCAGCATGTCCGCAAGCGTGCGGCCGGGCGGGATGGGCTCGATTTCCACGCCTGGCGGCGGATCATGGCGAATCTTGGCGGCCCGCCCCGGCTCGTGCAGGCCGCCCGTGCGGTAGCGGACCGATTCGACGGGAACCCCGTAGTGCTCGGCGAGGATGCCCCGTATCCACACGGCGGCGGTCAGCTGGTACTCGGCCACGCCCACGAGACGCCCGGCCAGGTCGCCTGGCTCATGGATGCCGCTGGCGGCGTTGACGTAAATGCCGTTGTGCCGGAAAGCCCGTGAGGGAAACACCGGGATCGCGACGAACGGCGCATCGCCGCACAAGCTGATCACGTAGGACGAGAGAGACATCTCGGCCGCGTCGAACTCGCGGTACCGCATCATGCGGAAGAACGTCTCCTCCACCGGGAGGCTCAGGTAAGTCAGGTCGACCCCGTCCGGCCGGATGTCCCCGCTCGCGAGAGCGAAGGTCCTGTCATAGTCCCAGCAGGCGACGGTCAGGGGCACGCGCACGCTCATCTGGCGTCCTTCCTCCACGCACGCCGCCCAGCCGGGCACGGCGCGACCACGACCCGCAGACTCGTCCCCGCGATCCCGCGAACGCCAGTATAGACCTGAATATACGTATCTTAATACATACAACCAAAGACAAAGACTCAGACATATCTACCGAACGGGAGCGCCGTGGTACTCCAGCCCCTGGCCGCTCGCCCCGTGGGCATTAGTGTGGATGCCTCGCTAGCGCACTTCTAGCTACACCACCGAGGCATCCACACGAATCGCTGGGCAGGCCGACTGGTCTAGACCGGTCTAGACCGGCCCCGCGGAGGGATCATTCCAGGATGGTGTGCGCGCGACGGAATGGCTGCCCAGTCCAGGTCCCGCCGGTCTAGACCGGTCCGGACCGGTCTAGACCGGCGAGGGACCTTTTTCAGGATGTGCACGTAGCGGAATTTCCTGAGGCGAAATCCGCGGCCGCTGCGCGCGCGTGCCCTTCGCTTCCGCTGTTGCCCGGGCGGGGCCGGACGCTCAGCTGGCGCGGCGGCGCGTGCCCGCAACCGATCCGGCGAGGCCGGTCAGGCCGAAGGCCGCACCGCCATGCCACAGCGCGGCGAACACCCCGCCGAGGATCCCGGAGTCGCCGAGCACCACCGACAGCACGAACACGAGTGCCGCGCACGCCGCGCCTGGCAGCACGGCGAACCGCCACGGGTTGCCCCGTGCCCAGCGGGCCGCCCGGCCTGACCGCGCCCGCCACAGCGCACCCGCCCCGGCAACGGCGAAGAACACGATGGCGCCGAATGAGATCGAGCCCGTCACCGCGGAAAGGCTGACCGAGGGGTGGAGGCGGAAGAGGTGGAAGCCGAGATCGGCGAGCGCCACGACACCGCCGCTGACGGCTGCCGTGCGCCACGGGGCGCTGGCCATCGCCGCGCTCGAGACGTGCAGTTCCTCTCGCCGGGACAGTCCCGGCTCATCCTTGCGAGGTGGTGCGGACATGCTGACTCCCGTTCGGCGGTATTCACGTAATATCGCGTCTGCGCTCAGAGTACACGACCTCGCGCCGAATTCAAGCTATGTCGTCTCTGCCTACCGCGCCAGAGCCCGGCCCAGGCGCCGGAGCCGACCCAGGCAGTGGTCACCTCGTGACGAGCACCCAGGCGAACACAAGGTAGGCCGCGATGATGAGACCGCCCGTCCGGCGGCCGAGACCCCGTCCCGCCAGGGCTAGCGCCAGCGTGCACAGGGTGAGCCCCGCGTAGCATGCGGCGACAAGAAGCTCGCTTCCTGACGGCCGCCCCAGACCGATGGCGACGGCGGGGACGAACAGGCCCGCGACAACATTGAGCGTGTTGCTGTTCATTGCCTCGCTCAGCATCGCGGCTCCCCTCCCCCTCGTCGCCAGGTAAACCGCTGCCACCGCGTTGGGAAGGCTGGTCACCGCCGCGAGCACGATGCCGCCCACCACGATGCCTGGCACGGCATACCTGACACCGGCCGTCGAGGCGGCACGCTCCACCGCCGTGCTGGCCCCCACCACGACGACCAGCGCGAGGCAGGCTACGGCGAGATCGTTCCGGCCGCCGTTGCCGGGATGCACGGCTGCCGAGAGCCCGGACTCTTCCTCGGCCACCGCGCTGGCGAGCCATCGCCGCCACCGCGGGGGAAGGGGGAGCCTGTACCGGCTGGCGGGCCGCACAGCTGACAGCGCGGCGTAGGGCAGGAAGACGGACAGCACCACCGCCAGGCCCACGGACGGGCTGATCAGGCCAGTGACGGCGCCGACACTTGCCATCGCCATCCACAGCGCCACGACGCCTTCGAAGATCACAACCTTGGGATGCAAGGCGACGCGTCCCGCTACGACAGCTCCGAGACCGAGCAGCGCCGCCAGGTTGAACACATTCGAGCCGAGCACGACGCCCACCCCGACGTCCCGCTGACCGCTGACGAGAGCGGTCACCGCGGCGGAGATCTCCGGCGCGTCAGCGGCAAGGGCGGCGAGAAGTCCGAGCAGCGCCTCCGGCATGCCGAGCCGCTCGCCCAGTCGCTCCAGCCTCGATACCAGCACCGCGGACGCGGCCAGGCTCGCCGCGGCTCCGAGGCAGAAGACCAGCGCGAGAACACCCACATCGGCCCCCTTCCGCGAGGCGGACGGCATGCCGACCAGGCTTCCCGGCTCTCCGGGCCAGACTCTACCGAGAGTTTCTCAGCGAGGTGACACGCGCGTTCGCTGGTGGGAGCGCGAGACGGGCGGCGGGGCGGCGGCAGGACCAGGAAATCCCGCGATCACGGGAATGTAACGGGCCCGCCGCGGGCGTTGATGTGAGAGAGTCTCCGGGTTGCTTAGGCCGCGCTCACCGTAACCAACAGTGACACCGTCCATGCGGACATCCTCAGGCGGCGTTCAGGTTACGTCCAGGCCGGCTGGGCTTACTAGGTGATGACAGGGTAGGCAAGGACCGACCGGCCTGGCCGCCTGGAGAAACAGAACCGGACCGGAACACACGCTGTCCCGGGGCAAGGGTGATGGACATGCAGGAAGATCAGAGCGGTAGCGAGCAGCGCCCACCGGAGTACGTCAGCCCGTGGTCGCCGCCCCAGGGCGGAGACGCCGCTCCCCAGCGTGGCGCCGACCAGCCGCCTGCCAGCGAGCAGCCCGCGCCGGACACGATCGCGTTCGGCCGGCCCGACCCGGCGGAAGCGGGTGGTTCAGGCTCCCCGTATCCCGCGCCGTCCGCCGACGCCGGGGCCGGGCAGCCGATGGTGTACGGCGGTTCGTGGGCGACCCCACCGGGCGGCGGGTACGGGCAGCCCGCAGCGCACGCACAGCCTGGCAGCGATGAGCCTGGCAGCGGGTACGGCCTGCCCAGTGCGGGCTACACTCCCCCTGCTGGCGGCTATATTCCTCCCGCTGGCGGATACGCGCCTCCCGGCGGCTACCCGCCCCCCGGTGATGCCTATCCGCCGCCTCCTGGCGGCTACATCCCTCCGGGCTACGGAGCCCCCGGCGGATACGGCCAGCCGCCACCGCCGCCGCGGCGGCGCGGCAGCCGGGCACTGATCTACGTCGTGGTGGCGGCACTCGCGGCCGGCATCGGGGCGGGAAGCGTACTCGCGCTCAACAATTCCAGTTCCAACCCCTCGTCAACAGGGATCTCGCCGACGCAGGTGCCGTCCCCGCCGACGAGCAATCCCTCGTCAGGCGCCGGCCCGAACACGAGCAACATCAACCGCCAGGCCATCGCGAACGCGGTGGAGCCCGGCGTGGTGGACGTCATTTCCACCCTCAGCTACCAGACCGCGACCGCCGAGGGCACCGGTATCATCATCAGCGCTTCCAGCTCCACCAGCCTTATCCTGACCAACAACCACGTCGTGGATCAGGCGACAAGCGTGAAGGTGCAGCTTCCCGCGTCCGGCAAGAGCTACACGGCAACGATCGTCGGCACGGACCGCACCGACGACGTGGCCCTGCTGAAGGTCACCGGCGTATCGGGGCTCAAGGCCGTCCAGGTCGGCAACTCTAACAGTGTCAAGCAGGGCGATGCCGCTGTGGCCATCGGCAACGCGGGCGGACAGAGCCTGCTGACGGTGGTCTCCGGCACGATCACCGGGCTGAACCAGACGATCACCGCGAGCGACCAGGGCGCCAACAACACCGAGACGCTGACCAACATGATCCAGACCGACGCCGAGATCGTGGCCGGCGACTCCGGCGGCCCGCTGGTGAACGCCTCCAGCCAGGTGATCGGCATGGACACGGCGGCGAACACCCAGGGCGGCGGATTCGACCAGTCGGGCCAGCAGCAGGGCACCACCGGGTTCGCGATCCCGATCAACAAGGCACTGTCGATCGCCCATCAGATCGCCGCCGGACAGTCCAGCTCAAAGATCCACATCGGCACGGCCGGGTTCCTCGGGGTGGCTGTGCCGCCCGGAACAGCCAGTTCTATAACCAATCCGCAGAGCCAGGCGCAGCAACAGCAACAGCAGAGCGGCGGCGGACTCGGCAGCAGCCAGAGTTGCATCACCGGCAACCAGTCCACTGGGGTGCCGTCGAACATCGCCCCGGTGAACTCGGGCGCGCTGATCGACGGGGTGATATGTAACACGCCAGCGGCCTCGGCGGGCCTCTCCGGAGGCGACGTCATCACGGCCGTGGACGGCCACAAAGTGACCTCTCCGGACTCGCTGACCACCATCATGGGCCGCTACAACGCGGGGAACACTGTCAGTGTCGCGTGGGTAGACACGTCCGGCCAGCGGCACACCTCCAGCCTGACCCTCACCGTAGGCCCGGCGAAGTAACATCTCGCGGGCGTAAAGACAACGCTGCCCCCGGGGCTCTCCCCCGGGGGCAGCTCTATGTCAGGGCCAGCCTCACGCCATCCACACATTCCCGACATCCTGGGGAGTGCGGAACGCGGCGCGGCTCGCTGATCTTGACGCCTCGGTTCACGGGGCCAGCCAGGCGCGCATCCTGGCCTCGCACTCAGCGATCTTCGCGACCTCTACGTACTCGCCGCGGGTGTGCGCCAGCTCCGGTGTGCCAGGCCCGTAGTTGACCGCGGGGATGCCGAGCGCGGTGAACCTGGCGACGTCCGTCCAGCCGAGCTTGGCCCGCGCCGTCCCGCCGACGGCAGCGGCGAACGAGGCCGCCGCCGGCTGCCCGAGGCCGGGCCGCGCTCCGGCGGTCAGGTCGGTGACCGTCACCTGCCAGCGGGAGAAGATCTCGCGGACAAAACTCTCCGCCTGCTTCTCGCTGCGATCAGGCGCGAAGCGGAAGTTCACCGTGACCACGCATTCGTCGGGGATCACGTTTCCCGCCACGCCGCCGGCGATGCCGACCGCGTTCAGGCCCTCGTGGTAGACCAGCCCGTCCACCTCCGGCTGCCGCGCGACGTAGCCACGCAGCACGCCGAGGATGTCCGCCGCCTCGTGGATCGCGTTACGTCCCATCCAGGACCGCGCGCTGTGCGCGCGCTCCCCCGTCGCGGTGATCTTCGCGCGGAGGGTGCCCTGGCAGCCGCCTTCTACCACGCCGTCGGTGGGCTCGAGCAGCACGGCGAAGTCCCCGGCGAGCAACTCGGGGCAGCGGCGGCTCAGCCGGAGCAGCCCGTTCCGCTCCTCCTCGACCTCTTCGCAGTCGTAGAACACGTAGGTCACGTCCCTGGCGAGCCTGACGGGCCCGGCAAGTGCCGCGGCGAGACGCAACTGGACAGCGACGCCGGACTTCATGTCCGTCGTGCCGCAGCCATACAGCCGCTCCCGTTCGGTATATGAAGGCAGGTTGTCCGCGACCGGTACCGTGTCGATATGCCCAGCCAGGATCACCCGTTCCGCCCGGCCATCCGCGGTGCGCGCGACCACCGCGTTCCCGTCTCTGTGCACGCTCAGGCGCGGCAGCGCGCGCAGCGCGCGTTCGATCGCGTCGGCCAGCGGCCCTTCTTCGCCACTCGCGGAGGCGATATCCACCAGCTGCGCGGTTAGCGCGGCGCCGTCCTGGAAAAGGTCTAGATCCACGACCGGCAGCCTAACGTGGCGCCCCTGCCGCGGCGGCCGGTGAATATTTATGCCGAACGGGAGCTATGTATCACGTTCACTCAGAGGTCGGAGTCCTGCGGCAGGTAATCCTGCACCGCCCCGACCTCGAGCTTAAGCGTCTCACTCCGGGCAATGCAGCCGAGCTGCTGTTCGACGACCTGCTCTGGGTGCAGGAGGCGCAGGCCGAGCATGACGCTTTCGCCGCGGCGCTGCGCGAACGGGGCGTGCGCGTGCACTATTACGGCGAACTGCTCACCCGGACGCTGCGGATCGGCGACGCGAAGACGTACATCCTGGATCAGGTGCTCGACCCGCGGCTGCACGGGCCGCTCGCCGCGGACGCGCTCCGCGGGGCATTCGACGCGCTCGACGCCGCGAGCCTGGCACGCTTCCTCGTCGGCGGCATCACCAAGCGGGAGATGCTCGAGCTGATCAGTGAGCCGAGGAGCATCGCGTTCCACTCGCTAGACCCCGACGGCTTCGTGCTCGCCCCGCTGCCGAACCTGCTCTACCAGCGTGACACCTCGTGCTGGATCTACGGCGGCGTGTCGATCAACGCCATGCGCAAGAGCGCCCGGATGCGGGAGACCGTGAACGCCGAGGCCATCTACCGCTGGCATCCGATGTTCGCCGACGCCGGCTTCGAGGAGTGGTATCACGGCAGCCAGTGCGCTCCCGCCACGATCGAGGGCGGTGACGTGCTGGTCATCGGCGAAGGCGCCGTGCTGATCGGGATGAGCGAGCGGACGCAGCCGCAGGCGGTGGAGATGCTTGCGCAGCGGCTGTTCGGCGCGGGGGCGGCGCGGTGCATCGTGGCGCTCGACTTGCCCAAGACGCGCGCGTTCATGCACCTCGACACCGTCATGACGATGGTCGATTACGGGGTGTTCACGACATATTCCGGCATGGGGCTGCTGCCGTCCTACACGATCGAGCCAGGGGAAAGCTCGCGCGAGCTCACGGTCACCGACCACCCGCCCGAGGCCATGTACGCGGCGATCGCCGACGCGCTCGGCATCGGCGATATCACGGTGCTGACCGCTACCCAGGACGTGCACTCGGCGGAGCGAGAGCAGTGGGATGACGGCTGCAACGTGCTCGCGATCCAGCCGGGGGTGGTGCTGGCCTACGACCGCAACGTGACCACCAACGCCCACCTGCGCAAGAACGGGCTCGAGGTGATCACGGTAAAGGGTGGCGAGCTTGGCCGGGGCCGTGGCGGCCCGCGCTGCATGACCTGCCCGATCGAGCGCGACCCCTGACCGGCCAGGCCGGGGGCCGGGGGCGGGTTACTTCTTGCAGAGGCTCGACATGGCTCCGTGCATCTTGGAGATGCCGGGGAAGTCCCAGTCAGCGCGGACAGCGGCAAGCAGGTACGCGGAGTACTCGAGCGCGCTGGTCGCATGCACGACGGACAGATCCGAGCAGATCGCGCTGATCGCCTGGGCCTGCGTCGCCTTCTTGGCCAGCGTCAGGATCCGCAGGCCGTGCCCCTGGTGCCGGTACGCGGTGAAGTACCTGAGCGTCGAGGCGTCGATCGCGCCGTTGGAGCAGAACACCGGCCCCGCGTTACCGTCCCTGTACATGGTCACAGGCGGGCAGAGCGGGGACACCGCGGCGGGCGGCGGCACGAGCACACCCACCAGGCTGCCCGGCCGGCCGGGCACGGCCTGGCTGACCCCTGGCTGGCTGGCCACGGCCTGGCCCGAAGGCGGCGGCATCAGGACGGCCGTCGGGGTTCCCGATCCCCGCGTGCCAGCCTGCTGCGCCGCGGGCACGGACTGGCCGGATCGCAGGCCGCATCCCGTCGTGGCCATCGCGAGGGTGACGAAGGTCGCGAGAAGGCACAGGCGCCACCGCGCTGCCGGCATTGGACTGCCTCCGTATCCGTTCCTGGGGCCCCCTGGTGCTGGCCCGGGGGGACACCCCCCCACGACCCCCCCCCGCTGCAGGCGGCAACGAGTATCCCGCAAAGCGGCCGGGTAGCGGGAGGTTTATTCAGAACGCGGGTTCAGGGGGTCGTGCCAGGCCGCGCGGCCGGGCCCGGCCCGGGGCGCCGCACCGCCGCAACTACAGCAATGGTCCATTCACACACACCAGACTGCGTGAATGGACCACTGCTGTAGTTCGCTGTCGACCGTGACGAGGATCGCCAGGCCGCTGATCTTCACCAGAAACTACACGTGAATAACCCTCCAGGACCGAAAGCACCTCAAACTGACGAGCCGCTTCCGGCTCAGGTTCACCCGGCCGGCCGGGTCGCGGGGCCCCCGATGGCCAGCTGCCCGGGCAGGGTCTTCGCGGCCGCGTGCAGCGCGGTCAGGATCGCCCCTATAGACGGCCGGCGGACGCTCGCGGCGCGGACCACCGCGTAGACGTCGCGGGCAAGATCGGAGCCCGGCAGCTCGCGGACGACCACCCGCCCCTCGCCCGCCGCCAGGGTGAGCCGGGGAATCGCGGCGATCCCGATGCCGCGCGCCACCAGGCTGAGAATGGTGCCGAGCCCCTCGAATTCCCACGGCACCGGCGGGGCTCCGCCCGCCGCCGCGAGCAGGCGGTCCACGACCTGCCTGGATGGCTCGCCCTCCGGCGCCGCCATCCACGGCTCCTGCCGCAGCCTGTTCAGGTCGATGGGCTCCGCCGGGTCGGCCGCCGGATGACCCCACGGGATCACGAGCACGAGCGGGTCCCTGACCAGCGGGTAGAAGCGCAGCATTCCGCGGGATTGCCTGGGCAGCCGCCCCGTCCAGTCGTCGACGAGCGCGACGTCCACCTCGCCTGACCGGACCTGGCTCACGCCCTCGCCACGCTGCGTCTGCCGCAGCAGCAGGGTCAGCCCCGGGTGTGCGCGGAGGCTGCGGGCGAGAGCGGGCGCGAAGGCGACCGCCGCGGTAGGAAAGGCGGTGACGATCACCCTCCCCGATGGCTCGTTCGCCTGGGCGGACAGGTCGGCCTCTGCTTCCTCCACCATGGCCAGGATGCGCTCCGCGTACGCGGCCAGGCGCCGCCCCGCGTCGGTCAGCTCGGCGCTGCGCGGTGTCCGGTCGAGGAGCGTCGCGCCCGCTTCCCGTTCGAGCGCGGCGAGCTGCTGGGATACCGCGGACGACGTGTATCCGAGCGCGGCAGCGGTAGCGGCGATGCTGCCTCGCCCGGCGAATTCCTTCAGCAGCCGCAGCCTTCGTACGTCTAGCATCAGTTCAGCTTAACCTCTGCGTCAGATATCGGTGCTTGCACTTATGCTCGCATCGCTAGAGGCTGGTGACCGTGTAGGTCAGCGGGCCGACCCGCACAACGACCCCCACGGGCCCGGACCTCCCCCCGCGTCAAGGAGTACGTCATGCTCATGGCTGGTACAGCCATGCCCGCCGTCATCCCGGCCACCGATCCAGCAGGCCCGCGGCAGCCCGCGATCGCCGATCCGCCCACCACGGCACCGGCAACCGGGCCTGCCGATCCGGTCATCGACACGACCTCTCCCGGGCCGCTCGGACCCGCCGCAGGCCAGGCCGCCGCCGGTCCCGTCGCCGTCTCGGCGACGCTGGCCGCCAACGAGACGCTCGACCGGATGCGGCGCAGCGGCGAGCCCGTGCTGCACCTTGCGTTCGGCGAGGCCGGGCTGCCGGCTCACCCCGCGCTGCGCCAGGCGCTGGCGGATGCGACCGGACGCAATGGCTACGGACCCGTCATCGGCCTGACCGCGTTGCGAGAGGCGGCGGCCGGCTACTGGCACCGGCGCGGCCTGCCGACCGACGTGGACGCGGTCGTCTGCGGCCCGGGCAGCAAGGCACTGCTCTTCGCCCTGCTGCTCGCCATCGGCGCCGACGTCGCGGTGCCGCAGCCAAGCTGGGTGAGTTACGCGGCGCAGGCCAGCCTGATCGGCTGCCGCTCGCACTTCGTGCCGACGCCGCCAGGACAGGGCGGGGTGCCCGACCCTGATCTGCTCGCGCGCGCCGTGTCCTCGGCCCGGGCAGCCGGCCGCCGGATCCGCTCGGTCATCGTCACCCTGCCCGACAACCCGACAGGGACCCTGGCCTCACCGGGCACGGTACGCAGGCTTTGCGAGGTCGCCGCCAAGTACGACCTGATCATCATCTCCGACGAGATCTACCGGGATCTCATTCACGATCCGCGCTCGCCTTTCATGAGCCCGGCGGTGCTGGCGCCCGAGCGGAGCATCGTGACCACCGCCCTCAGCAAGAGCCTGGCGCTCGGCGGCTGGCGGATCGGGGTGGCCAGGCTTCCTGAGGGCAAGCTCCGCCGCGACTTGCGGGAGAGGCTGACCGGCATCGGTAGCGAGATCTGGTCGGCCCCGGCCGGGCCCATGCAGCAGGCCGCCGCCTATGCCTTCGCCGATCCCCCGGAGCTGACCGAACGGATCGCGCGGAGCCGCCGCCTGCATGCGATCGTCGCACGCGGCGTGGCGGACAGGTTCGCCGCGGCAGGTGCCATCGTGCCGTCCCCGCAGGCGGCGTTCTACCTCTACCCCGACTTCGGGCCACGGCGCCACATCCTGCACCGCCGTCACGGCGTGACCACCGCGGCGGGGCTGGCCACGCTGCTGCTCGAGCGTTACGGCACCGGCGTGCTGCCCGGCAGCGCATTCGGAGAGGAAAGGGGCGCGCTGCGACTGCGCGTGGCCACCGGGCTGCTCTACGGCGAGACCGAGGCACAGCGCGAGGCGGCGCTCGCGGCCAGTGACCCCCTTACGCTCCCGACGGTCGCGTCCGCACTCGCCCGGATCGAGGAGATCCTCACCGACCTGATCTGACCGGCAGGCTTAGCTGAGTCGCAGCAGCTCCGGGCGCTTGGGCGGGACGCCGTCGCCGGATGAGGCCCGCCGCAGCCGTCGGCCAACCCAGGGCGCGGCGTGTTCCCTCGCCCAGCGCGCGTCCAGCCGCCGTGCCGCCAGCCAGACGGAGATGGGCAGCGCGGCAGCGGCACTGGGCGCCATCGGCAGCGGCTCGCGCCAGTCCTCGCCCGTCGGCACCCCCATGACCTCGCAGGCCCGCAGGGCGACCCGGCGGTGGCCGTCCGCGGTGAGGTGCAGCCGGTCAGCGCTCCAGGAACGCGGATCCCGCAGCACCCGCATCGACCACAGGTCGACGAGGTCACACTGGCGGTGGTCGGCGATCGCGCGCAGGTGCATGTTGTAGGCCGCGACCCTGCCGCGGATCAGGCGGATCACGGGGAAGGTGTGCGGGTCGAACCCGGTGAAGAGCATCACCCGGCAGCCCGCGTCGCGCAGCTGCGCGACAACGTCGTCGAAAAGCTCCGCGACCGTATCGGGATCAGTCCTCGGCCGCAGCAGGTCGTTGCCGCCCGCGGCGATGCTGACCAGATCCGGCGCCATCTCGATCGCGCGGGGCAGCTGCTCGGCCGCGACCTCGGACACCATCTTCCCGCGCACCGCCAGGTTCGCGTAGCGCAGCTCGGGATGGTAGACGGCCAGCCTCTCGGCGAAGCGATCCGCCCATCCGCGGTACCCGCCGCCGTCAGGGCGCGGGTCATCGATTCCTTCGGTGAAACTGTCCCCGAGCGCCGCGAAGGAGCAGATCCCGGGGCCTCCGCCGTTTTGTTCCACATACACATCTTGCCAGGCATTGTCACCTGGAAGCCGCCCCCCGTTCACCGTGACGCCGATCACCTCGTATGCGTGCCGCCCGGCGAGCGCTCCCACGTGGCGGAAGCCCTGGCTCCGTGTACGGACTCAGCGATGCGCACGTCAGGAGGCGGCCCCGCAGAGCAGCGTGCTGAGGAATCCGTAACTGGTGATGTCGGCCTGAGCCGTGGCGTTCGAGCAGATCCAGCCGCCAGCGCGGCTGTTGGCGAAGATCGGTGGATCGAACGGCTCAAGGCCGAGCCTGCCGAGTCGCCTGAAGAGGGCTAATGTAATCCCGCGGCGCTTGCTTTGCCGGGTCGTGGGGATTCGGTAATCTGGGCTTCAGCTTTTGTACTTAATCCGTTCACTTTTGCGCCGCCATTGGCAGCTCACCCTATGTCCCGCTATCATCACCCTATGTCCTACTATAGCGGATAATCGGGGTCGCCGCTGCGCAGGGAACCTCGCCGGCGTACCCTGGAATCTCCCGGTGGCTATGGTGAGGAGTGTCGATTGCATGTGCGCGTTCCGCTCGGAATTAGCGGGCGGATAGGGAGCCTGATCCACCAGTCGGCTCTCATCCAGGCGATTATGTGGATGCTCGGCGCCCTCGCGGTCGCGTGGATCTCCGCCTCCATAGTCCAGCGGCGGCGCATAGCATGGCGTGATCATCTGGATGTGCCCATCAATCTCGCGCCCAAGGAAGCGAGAAGGATAGAAACCTGGGGAGACGGGAATATACATCTTGACGGCGAGGAAGTCAGCGACCCCTCCCTCGTGCTCTTGCGCATCCGCAACGCCGGGCTTATCAATATCGGCAAGAATGATATCCGCCGGCCTTTAATGTTCACGTTCCCCGGCCGCGTCGTCAGGGATCTCGCGGTGCGCGAGGCCCGCGGTGTGACGGAGGAGATGATACGGCCGCCCAACAACCCGCTGCTGGCGGTCGACGGCAACAGGATCAGGCTTCCCCCGCTGCCGATGAAGCGAAATGACAGATTCAAGCTTCTCGTGCTGCTCAGCGGCACGAACAAGGGAGTCCAGGGGCGCGGCTTCATCCGCGGCGGCAGGGTCGTGCGCGAGACACGCCGGCGCGGACCGGGGACGCGGAACCTCGCGTTCGGCGGTGCCGCCGCGCTGCTCCTCGCACTGCTGGTCGGGGCCTTCATCGACACCAGCGCCGCCGGCCCGTCCTCATGCGCCACCGGCCAGCTCACCCTCGAGGGGTCGACCGCCTTCGCCCCGCTGGCCGCACAGGTCAGTGCTGCCTACCGGAGCACCTGCCACGGCGCTGCCATCTCGGTCGACGCCGTCGGCACCTTCAACGGCCTCAACGATCTCAACAGCGCGGGCAAGGCGAGCCCGCGCGCCGCGCCAGCCCAGATCGCGATGTCGGATGGCGCGGCGCCATCCGGATACCCCGCGCTGACCGGGCATCCGGTCGGACAGGTGATCTTTACCATCGTCGTCAGCAAGAACGTGGGCGTATCCAGCCTGACGATTCATCAGGTGCGCGAGATCTACCAGGGAAAGATCACGAACTGGCGGCAGGCCGGCGGCAGGGCCGGGCCGGTCAGGATCGTCAGCCGCGATTCCAAGTCGGGCACCAGGCGGACCTTCGAGCAGAAGGTCCTGAGCGGCATTGAGCCTAGTTTCTCATCCTATGACTGCGTCAACAAGAATGCGGATCCGGGCTCGCCGGTTACCCGATGCGAAGCGCCGACCACGACAGCACTGCTGCAGCGTGTCGAAAGCATTTCAGGGGCAATCGGCTATGCGGAGACTTCGGCCGCGGATGCCAGGACTTATCCGGACCTTGAACCCGTCGAGCTGAACGGCCGGAGCGCCGGTGCGGCATCGGTGCGGCAGGGGACGTACCCCTTCTGGACCTACGAGTACTTCTATACCTACGGCTCCCCTGCCTCCGGCACGCTTACATCCGCCTTCCTGGAGTACATAATGCACAGCGACACCGCGAAGGAAATCTTCCTGAACCGGGGCGACATACCGGCCTCAACCGCCCCGAGCGGCAGCAGCAGCCCATGAATGCCCTGTACAGCTGGTAGCGAATGCGGCCGAATGCGGGGATGCCACGGACTGAGTGGGGAAGACTAGGCCAATGCGTGTTTCCCGCAGCTCCGTGCTGCTGCCAGTGTCGGCCGCCCTCGCTCTCGCGCTGTCAGCGTGCGGCGGGCCGGCCTCCGCGGGGCCAGCCCCTGCCACCCGTACGCTTTCCTCCCCCACGGCCGCCGGGGCGGCCGGCCCGTCCTCTCCGGCGGCTTTCCCGGCCGTCGCATGGCCGATGTATCACGGCGACACCGCGCGCACCGGGGCGGAATCTGGCATGCCAGCGGCAGGGCAGCTCGCGATCGGCTGGAACGCGCACCTGGACGGCGCCGTCTACGGCCAGCCGCTGATCGTCGGCAGTCTCGTCATCGCGGCGACGGAGAACGATACGGTCTACGCCCTTGACCTCGCGGGCAGGGTGCGGTGGCGCACGCATGTCGGCACGCCGGTGCCGCTGGCCGACCTGCCGTGCGGCAACATCGACCCCCTCGGCATCACGGGAACGCCTGTCTATGATCCGGCGGACGGGCTGGTGTACGCGGTCGCCGAGACGGCGGGTTACCACCATGTGCTCTTCGGCTTCTCGACCACCGACGGCAGCGTCCGGGTCGAACGGGACATCCCGGCGCCGGACGGGCAGCCGCGCTACGACCAGCAGCGGGCGGCCCTGACGATCGAAGGCGGCCGCATTTACGTGGCGTTCGGCGGGCTGGATGGCGACTGCGGGCCGTACCGCGGGTCGGTCGTGGCCGTGCCCGCGTCGGGCAGCGGCCCGCTGCTCTCCTACGTGGTGCCGACCGCTCGTGAGGGCGGCATCTGGGCGACCGGAGGCCCGGTGATCGGGCCGGATGGCACCCTCTACGTCGGCGTGGGCAACGGGGCGGCAAGCGCGCCGCCGTTCGACCACAGCGACTCCGTCACGGCCCTGTCACCGCTCCTGAGCCGGGTGGCCGAGTTCGCGCCGAGCACGTGGGCGGACGACAACGCGAACGACCTCGACCTCGGCTCCATGTCCCCGGCGGTACTGAAGGACGGGACGATCCTGGCCGTCGGCAAGCGCGGAACCGGGTACCTTCTCAGGGCTTCGCAGCTGGGCGGCGTCGGCGGCCAGGTCGCCCAGGCTCCCGTCTGCAGGGCGTTCGGCGGGACCGCCGTCAGCGGAAGCACGGTGTACGTGCCCTGCGAGGGCGGCGGGCTGTCGGCAGTCGACGTCGCGGGCGGCCAGCTCCGGGTGCTGTGGCACGGGCCGTCGAGCGCGGCGGGCTCGCCCGTCGTCGGCGGCGGCGCGGTGTGGGTGGCCGACTGGGAGTCCAGCGTCCTTTACGAACTCGACCCGGCAACCGGCAGTACACGCCATGAGATCGGGCTCGGCAGCGCCCTGCCGCACTTCGCCTCGCCTTCCCTGGCTGGCGGGCTAATTTTCGTAGGCACGGCCGAGGGCGTCGTCGCGGTCCGCGGGGCCTAGGGTGAGTCCGGCCATGGTCTCCGTCCGGCCCCTGGGCAGCTCGTGCTCCCTCGCCGTCTTGTCCCAGCCGCTGCGGTGGGCGACCATTCGGTAGGCCGCTCGCCAGCAGCACACGAAGGCCAGATAGTTCCACACCAGCAGCAGGTGCCCGAGCAGCACGGCCCTGCCGAACCCGGCTCCGCGCTCCTGGCGGAAGTAGAGGTAGCCGCTCAGCCAGCTCGGCAGGCACGACACGCCGTACCAGAGCAATAGCACCATCGCCTGCTGCACGAGGCTGCCGCCGAACACCGCGAACTGGCCCCCCTCGGCGATCCGGAACACCAGCACGATGAGGCCGTAGTTCCAGACGACGGACCAGGGCAGCACGAGCAGCCACGGCACCAGGAGATACAGGGTCATCTCCAGCATCCCCAGGTGGGACAGCCGCCGGGAGGACCACAGCCGGGGCAGCCACTGCACGCTCGCCATGTGACCCTGGAACCACCGCGTGCGCTGCCTGACCAGCGCCTTCAGGCTGGTGATCGCCTGCTGGGACACATACGCCCAGGGCGTGGTGGTCAGCCGCCAGCCCTTGACCGCGAGCGCTAGCGCGAGATCCAGATCCTCGGTGAGGCTGGGCTGCCACGGGTCGCGGTTGAGCGACAAGAGCGCGCACAATCGGGTGAACTGCCCGTTCCCCCCGAGGCTGACCGTGCCGGATTTCACCCGGCCGAACTGGGAGATAGCGGACAGCCCCCAGAACTCCACGTCCTGCATGAGCGCCAGCAGCCCGCGGCGATTGCGGATCCGCACAGGCAGCTGCACCCCGCCCACCTCCGGGTCGCTGAACAGCGGCAGCACCTGGTCAAGCGCGCCAGGCGACAGCCTGCCGTCCGCGTCCATCACGCACACGATGACCTGCTCGACCGGCACGCCTCGCACATCCGCGTCCTGCAGCATCCTGGCGAACCCGGCGTTGAGCGCCGGGCCCTTGCCTCGCCGGGCGTCGGGCAGCTCGCGTCGGACGATCATGACACGGGCAGGGTCTACCGCGGCGGCCAGCTCGCCCGTCCGGTCATCGGAGCCATCGTCGATCACCAGGACGCGCGCCCTGGGGTCCGAGAGCAGCTCCCGGACGGTTCCCTCGACCACGAGCTCCTCGTTCAGGCACGGCACGAGGAAGTAGACGGCAAGATCCTCTGGCGCGCACCCGCCCGCCACCCGCAGCGGCGGCTGCTCCGCCGTCGCCAGGTGGCCGGTCAGCCGCTCCCTGGCCGCTGACACCGGCCGGATGAGCCGGCGGACGGGCTGGGCCGACCAGACGGCGAGCAGCCACCCGGCGCGGCGCGGCGGGCTTCCTCCGTCGCGGGATTCCCTGAGCACCTTGAGGCCCGCGGCAGTCATGCCGAGAAAATATGTCAGGCCGACAGAAACAAGGAACAGCTGCACGCTGCCGATGAGCACAGGTCACCCCATTTGAGACAAAAGCACAGGCCATTTGGTACAAAACCAGGGCCTGCTGAATCAGCTGCCCTGCCTGGAACGCGAGAAGTGAGCTGCGCGAAGCACGACCAGCCCACCCATGAGAAGACCGCTGCCAAGCAGTCCGAAGACGATGAAGTTAACTCCTGTCGTGGGCAGGAATCCGATGGGCGTGGGATACACCATGACCTCCATAATCCATGAGTAGGATCGCCATCCTAGCGTGCAGGCCGATGTTGGCAAGCAAGCATCCGACGAGTCGGGAAAAGTTTCCATCGTCCAGATAATTACCTAGCATTGAGAGAACGTACATGCCGTACCGTGCCGACCTCCCATACATCGCCGTGGTGGTAGGGACTCGCCCGGAAATAGTCAAGCTCGCCTCGGTTATCCGCATGCTGGGATCGCGGGCCAGGCTGCTGCACAGCGGCCAGCATTACGACCACGAGCTATCCGGCGTCTTCCTCGCCGACGCGGGCCTGCCGGAGCCAGAACTGCTTTCCGGTATCGCTGGCGCACCGCGGCACGCGCAGATCGGCAGGATGATCGACCAGCTCGGCACTCTCTTCGCCGCCGACCCGCCGGCGGCGGTCCTCGTCCAGGGCGACACGAACACAGCCGCCGCGGGCGCGCAGGCCGGGAGCTACACGGGCGCGCAGGTCGTGCACGTCGAGGCGGGCCTGCGGTCCTTCGACCGGGCCATGCCAGAGGAACTCAACCGATGCGTCATCGGCGTCCTCGCCGACCTGCACTGCGCCCCGACGCCGCGCGCGGCCGCCAACCTGCGCGCCGAGGGCGTGCCGGAAAGCAGGATCGTCCTTACCGGGAACACGATCGTGGAGGCCACCCGCCGCGCGATGCCCGACCCGGCGGCCGCCAGGGCGATCGTGGCGGGAATGGGCGCCGATCCTGACGGCTATGTCCTCGCCACGATTCACCGCCCGGAGAATACGGACGACCCCGGGCGGCTTGAAATGATCCTGGACGAGCTGGGAAAAATGAACGCTCCGGTGCTCATTCCGCTGCATCCGCGGACCCGGCTCGCGGTTCAGCGGCACGGTCTCCAGATGGCGCTCGACAGGCTCTGCCCTATCCCGCCGGCCGACCATCGCACATTCCTCGGCCTGGCCATGTTCGCCAGGCTCATCATCTCCGATTCCGGCGGAATTCAGGAAGAATGCTCGATACTCAAGCGACCGCTGATCGTGATACGCAACTCGACCGAGCGGCCGGAGTCGATAGAGGCCGGTTTCGCGCACCTTGTACGGCCCGGCGCGGCGATCGGGGAAATCGCCCTTAAATTGCTCGGCGACCCGGAGCTGCCGCAGCGGCTCTCGAAGCTGCCCTGCCCGTTCGGGGACGGGAAGGCGAGCGAGCGGATCACCGCCTGCCTGATGCGCCTCCTCGGCTGACGATAAGGGGGGCATAGACGAGCAGCGTCGCGGCCAGGCCGAGGATGGTTATGAGCGATCCCACCATGGTGTGCCCCCAGTAGTAGCCGGCGCGCATGCCCATGCCCTGGATGAACCAGACGACGGCCAGGAGCCGGAGCTGGTTGACCAGGACAAGCAGCGCGACCGAGACCGCCAGCGCGACGAGGGGCCACGCCGACGGCTTCCGCCTGAGCCACACCGCGATGCCCGTCATCAGCAGGAACGGGGGGATGAGCAGGGCCACCGTGCACTCCGCGGTGATCTGCAGGCCGGCCACGGTCTGCGTGCTCCCGTGCGTACTCACGGTGAACCACACGACCGCGAGCCTGGCGCTGTAGTTCGTCGCCGTGCCGGCCCCGGCCGCCACGATGTGACTGGCCAGCCACGCCTCGAAGCCGCGCACGTGCTGATTCTCCGCGAGCACCGCCGCCGCGAGGCCCCACATCGCGGCGGCGACGATCCACCGGTAGCCCGCCTGGGCGAGCCGCCAGCGGCCGGTATAGCCGGTCAGCATGGACGCGGGGCGCATCATCGGACAAGATCCTTCCGCGGGGCCGGGAGGTGCACGGCCCCCGTTCCCAGGGCGATGGCCACCGCATGCGCGCGATCCCGCGCGCCCAGCTTGCGGCGGATGGACTTGACGTGGCTCTTCACGGTGGCCTCGGCTATCCAGAGGCGGCCGGCGATCGCCTGGTTGTCCAGGCCGAGGACGATCTCGTCAAGCACCTCGCGTTCCCTGCGGCTCAGCCCGAACAGGTCCCGCAGGTCAAAGCCGGACGGCGGCTGGCGGGTCAGGCCGAGCCGCTCGTCAACCACGAGCCGCCCCGTTGCCGCCGCGGCGATCTGGACCCGCAGCCACCCCGTCGGGGACGTCTTGAGCAGGTAACCGCGCGCGCCCGCGTCCAGCGCCGCCTGGGCGAGCAGCGGCTCGTCACGGCCGGAGAAGATGACCACCGAGGTCTGCGGGCTGACCTGCCGGGCCCACCGGCACAGCCGGATGCCGCTCTCGCCGGCGATGTCCACCTCGCAGATCAGCAGGTCGGGCCGCAGCCGGCGGACAAGCTGCTCGGCCTCAGGCACGGTGGCCGCCGCGGCCTCCAGCGTGCACGCGGGCGTTGCGGCGAACAGGGCGCGCACCGCGAGGTGCATGAGCTGCGCGTCGTCGGCGAGCACCGCACGGGCCACCCCTGCCCGCGGGCTCCGGGTCTGCGGGACCGCCAGCGCGATCGCGCCACCCGGCACCCCTTCCACGTCACACTCTGTCATCGTCCCCCCAAGACGCCGCCGCATCCCGTAACTTAGCCGACCCGGGCGCTACCTAGGGTGATCAAAGTTCCCCCCCTAGGGGGATTTCACGGCCTTCTCTCATCCCGGCGAGGGAGTCCCGGCGTGGTTACGGACGGTGAGAGGTGTCGGTGCCCCTAACGTCACCCTCACCCAAACCGGCCGTGCCTGGACAGGCCAGCACCCGGTGTCATGGAGGGACAGAAGAATTGCTGAACAGCATCAGACGCGGACTCGCCGTGACGGCGGTGGCCGGCCTGGGCGTGCTGGCCGCGGCACCCGGGGCCTACGCGAGCACTGGCGTCAACTCCTTCGGGCTCAAGCTCACGCTTCTCGGCGGAGTCGGCAGTCTAGGCCCAGAGCCCCAATCGAACCTTGCCACCCCGACGAACTCGCTGGCAGCGGTAACCATCCCCATCATCGGGACTGTGGGGGCGCTGACGACGGCCGTCACCCAGGACACAACCGCGGGCACGGAGTCCGCCAACGCCTCGACCGCCACCCTTGCCATTGGAACCCTCCCGGTTGGCGGCTCCATCCTCTCGGCAGGCGCGATCACCGCTACGTGCAGCGCGACGGACGGCAGCAGCCCGACGGTCACGGGTACGTCGACCTTTGCGAGCATCAGCGCCGTCGGCGCCACGATCCCGGTGAACCCGGGGCCGAACACGTCAGTAACGATCCCGCTGCTCGGCACGCTCGTCCTCAACCAGCAGATCACCAACCCCGACGGCAGCCTGACCGTCAACGCCTTCCACCTCACGCTGCTTCCCGCCCTGGCCGGCGGCGGCGACCTCATCGTCGGCTCGGCCACGTGCGGGCCCGCGCCCGCCGCGGGAAGCCCGCTTGCCGAGGGCGCCGGGCTTTACATCGGCCTTGGCCTGCTGGCGGTGATCGGCATCGGCGTGGTCTACGTCCGCGGCCGCAGGCGCGGCACCGGCCTGCCAGGACCGGCGACGTCCTGACACTCGATCCCCGTTCGTGACACCCGCTCGTCCCGGCGGAGCCCGTGTGGCCCCGCCGGGACGAGCACCTGTTTCAGGAGTGCCACCATCCGGCTTGCCGCGTTCGGCCATCTAAAGCACCTGCGCCGCGTCCGGACCGGCAGACTTGTCCTATGAGTTCTCCAGTGAGCTATCGCGAGCCGCCGGCGCCCGCGTTCCTGTTCGACCTCGACGGCACGCTGATCGACAGCGTGTACCAGCACGTCCTCGCGTGGCGTGCCGCGCTGTCCGGTATCGGCATCGACCTGTCGGTGTGGCGGATCCACCGGCGCATCGGGATGAGCGGCGGCTTGTTCGTGTCCGCCCTGCTGCGGGAGACCGGCCGGTCGCTATCCGGCGAGGAGATCGACAAGCTGCAGCAGGCTCATGCCGCCGAGTACCACCTGCGGGCGGATTCCGTCCTGCCGCTGCCTGGCGCGGCCAGCCTGCTGACCACGCTGACCGAGCGCGGGGTGCCCTGGGCGATCGCGACCAGCGGCTACGCGGCGACCGCGCGCCCGGCCCTGAGCATGCTCGGCCTGCCGGACGACACCCCGATGGTGACCCGTGACATGGTGCGGCGCGCCAAGCCGGATCCTGACCTGTTCCTCGCGGCGGCCGCGCTGCTCGGAGTGCGTGCCCGCGACGCGATGGTGGTCGGGGACAGCGTGTGGGACCTGCTCGCCGCGCGCCGGGCGGGTGCGCTCGGCATCGGGCTGATGTCCGGCGGGTACGGCCGCGAGGAACTCGAGCGGGCCGGCGCCTACCGCGTGTACGCCGACCCGGACGAGCTGCGGCGGCGCCTCGACGAGGTAGGCGTACGCGACCTGACGGCGTGACGCCGCAACCACAAAGACCAGGCTGATGCCGAACGGAAGCGCGGTGACACCGTCCGGGCTCCAGGGGCCGTGCCAGCGCGAGAGAATGTCCTATGGCGCAACCACGGCCTGCGGTGCACCGGACCATCATGGTTGTCGATGTCGAGGGGTTCGGGGACCAGCGCCGGACCAACCCGCACCGGGTCACAATGCGCGAATGCCTGTACCGGATCATGGAGCAGGCGTTCCGCAATTCCGGCATCCCCTGGGCCGGCTGCCGCACTGAGGACACCGGTGATGGCATTCTCGTCCTGGCTCCCGCCGAGCTGCCCAAGGCTCCCTTTGCCGGAGCCCTGCCGGGCGAGCTTGCCGCAGCGCTGCACGAGCACAACGCGGCACATCCTGCTAAAGAGCGGATCCGGCTGCGGATGGCACTGCATGCCGGAGAGGTCAGTTTCGATGAGCATGGAGCCACGGCAGCGGCGATCAACCTGACGTTCCGGCTGCTCGACGCTCCCCCGCTCAAGGCTGCGCTCGCCGGGTCGCCGGGAGTGCTTGCGCTCATCGTCTCGTCCTGGTTCTTTGACGAGGTGGTCAGGCACACTGTGGCCGCCGTTCCCGCCGCCTATCGCCGGGTCGGGGTGACGGTCAAGGAAACAAGCGCGGTCGCCTGGATCGCCTTGCCCGATCACCCCTATCCGCCAGGCGAAGCAGACCTGCCCGCCGCGACCGCCGGGCCCGGCACCCCGGTGCCGCGTCAGCTCCCCGCGCACACCTCGCACTTCGTCGGGCGTGTCGACGAGCTGAGGGAGCTGACCAGCCTGCTGGACCAGGCCACCGCTGAACTAGGGGCTGGTGACACGGCCGGGACAGCCGGGACCGTGGTGATATCGGCGATCGGCGGGACTGCCGGCATCGGCAAGACAGCGCTTGCCCTGCATTGGGCGCACCAGGTCGCCGCACGGTTCCCCGACGGGCAACTGTATGTCAACCTACGCGGATTTGACCCAGCGGGGCCGCCTATGAAACCTGCCGAGGCGGTCCGCTCCTTCCTGGACGCGCTGGCTGTCGAGCCAGGACGGATCCCGGTCAGCCTGGACGCACAGGCCGCCCTGTACCGAAGCCTGCTGGCCGACAAGCGTGTCCTGCTAGTGCTGGATAACGCGCGCGACTCTGACCAGGTACGCCCGCTGCTGCCCGGTGGCAGAGCCTGTTTAGTGGTGGTAACTAGCCGCAACCATCTCGCCAGCCTCGTGGCCGCCGAAGGCGCCCACCCGCTAACCCTGGACTTGCTCACTGCCGCGGAAGCACGTGAGCTGCTGGCCCGCTTCGGCCCGCGTCGTGTGGCGGAGGAGCCGGCGGCGGCGGACGAGCTGATCGGCCTGTGCGCGCGACTGCCGCTGGCGCTGAGCATCGTGGCCGCCCGCGCGGCCGCGCAGCCGACATTCTCACTCGCGCTGCTCGCGGCTGAGCTGCGGGATGCACGGGAGAGACTGGACGCGCTGGACGCGGGGGAACTGGCCACGAACGTGCGGGCGGTATTGTCCTGGTCTTACGAGCAGCTGAGCGCGCCAACGGCGCGGATGTTCCGCTTGCTAAGCGTTCACCCTGGCCCGGACATCTCGTTGCCCGCGGCCGCCAGCCTGGCCGGCGTCCCGCGGAAGGAGGCACGTGCTGCCCTTACCGGACTGACCCGTGCGCACCTTCTCACCGAGTATGCTCCGGGCCGGTTTGCCTTTCACAATCTGCTACGCGCATACGCCTCCGAACAGAACGACACCCTGGACAGCGCCGCAGAGCGCCGCGCAGCCGTCCGGCGAGCGCTAGACCATTACCTGCATAGCGGGTATACCGCCGCGCAACTCCTGGATCCACACCGTGATCCAATCAAGCTGGCGCCGCCCGACTCCAAAGTGACACCGGAAGACCACACGGACTACGAACGGGCACTGGCATGGTTCGAGGCCGAGTACACAATTCTTCTCGCGGCAATCAACCAAGCCGTAAGCGGCGGGTTCGACACCCATGCCTGGCAGATCTCCTGGACCCTGGCTACCTTCCATGACTGGCAAGGTCACTGGCACGACTGGGTGACTACGCAATCCACCGCGCTGGCCGCCGCCGAGCGCCTAGATGACCGGGACAGCCAGGCTCGGACGCACCGCTACCTCGGCCGTGCCTGCATCCGGCTCGGCTCCTTCAATGGCGCCCGGACGCACTACCAGCGCTCCCTCGAGCTGTATCGAGACCTCGGCGATCGAGCCGGCCAGGCTCACGCCCACCTCGGCCTGACGAAGGCATTCGAGCAACCGGGTCAGCAAGGCGAGGCACTCGGCCATGCCGAGCAGGCCCTGCGCGAGTACAGTGCCGCCGGCCACAAGGCCGGGCAGGCCCGCGCACTCAACGCGGTCGGCTGGTCTCACGCCCTGCTCGGGCACCATCAGCAAGCCCTCACGGACTGCCAGGAAGCCCTCAGCCTCCAGCAGGACATCGGCGACCCGCGCGGTGAGGCCGCCACATGGGACAGCCTCGGCTACGCCCATCACCATCTCGGCCGCTATCCCGAGGCCATTTACTGCTACCGGCACGCCCTCGATCTGAACCGCAACCTCTGTGATCGCTTCGAAGAATCCGACACGCTCACCCGCCTCGGCGACGCCCACCAGGCCGCCAGCGAACCGGATGCCGCTCGCGACGCGTGGCAGCAATCTCTGGTCATCCTCGAGGACCTGCATCACCCCGACGCCGATCGGGTCCGCGCGAAGCTCACGCTGTCAGATGCACGATCAACGCGCAAACGACACGATGACACCGTTCCGGAGCGTCACTAACACCGCCGTTGCCCGCGCCCGGCTCAGGCGGCCCTGGTCTCGTCGGAGGACGTGGCCGTGCCGGGATCGGCCCACACCACGCGTGCGGTGACGAGGGGCTTCCTGGTGTAAAGGGCGAGTGCCTGCTCCGCGGACGGCAGGCTCGCGTGCCGTCCGGTGACGGTGTCGACCAGCTCCGCGCAGCCGTCGAACGCCAGGCCCCAGGCCGCGATCCGGCTGTCGAACCGCTCGCCGCAGTCCTGGAACACCGCGAACAGCCGCGGCCTGTACTCCGCGACCATCTCGGCCGTCAGCCTCGCCCACTCTTCCTCGCCGCACAGCGGCGGCAGGGCTGACAGCTCCTCCGGCCCGAACGGCGCGTCGTCGCGCTGGTCGACCTCAGGATCCGGCGATATTGCGCAGTTTCCCCCCACGGACATCAGGACCTCCTACACACTGTGCTTGTGATGATGCTAGCTGTAACCGTGACACTATCCGGGAGTTCCGTACGACACAATAGAACTTCCATGTTTTCTTGAACAGGGTGGCGCCGACAGGCGCGGGTGGCAGGCACGTGGAGGGGATGATCATGACAGAGGGCATGGACGCCGGGGTATCCGTCGTGCGCCGCTGGCAGCTCGCCGCCGCCATGAAGGCGCTGCGGGAGCAGGCCGGGCTCACCCAGGACCAGGCCATCGACAGGCTGCGGACGGGGCCTGGGCACTGGTCGAAGTCGAAGCTGTCCAGGGTCGAGAACCGCGAGCACAACGTCAAGCCGCGCGAGGCCGAGCAGCTCCTCGACGCCTACGGCGTAACCGACGCAGCGGACCGTGACGAGCTGGTGCGGCTCGCCGCCGCAGGGCGCGAGCAGGGCTGGTGGGTCAGCTTCGGCAATGAGGTGCCCGAAGGGGGAAGGCCGCTGCTGAGCTTGGAGGGTGGCCTGGTTGCGCTCAGGGACTTCCAAAACCAGCTTGTGCATGGACTGCTGCAGACGGGCGATTATGCCCGCGCGGTGATCAACGCTGTCCACCCGGCGGCACTCTCCCCCGAGGAAGTGGAGCGCAGGGTGGCGGCGCGGATGGTCCGCCAGCAACTCCTCGCGAGGGACGATCCGCCGAAGTCTCACTTCATCCTCGATTACGCGATCCTGGAACGCGTCGTGGGCCGTCCGCACGTCATGCGTGATCAGCTCCGCAAGCTGCTCGATGTCGCCGAGAACCAGGACGTCACCATTCAGGTGTTGCCCAAAGACGCGGGTGGCAGTCCCGGCCTGGAAGGCCCGTTCTCAATCCTGACCCTGCCCGCCCCCATCCCCGACATCGGCTACACCGAAGGCCATGCGGGTAGCCTGTACATTGAGGACCGCGAGCGGGTACGCACCTGGACAATGCGGTTCGGTATCCTCACCCAGCGCGCGCTCTCCCGCGCGGACTCCGCCAAGGTGATCGCCGAGGCGATGAGGATCTATCAATGATCAGGAGCAGAGGAGAATCACCGCATGACGCAGGCAGACCCCCTGGCCCGCGTTGCGTGGCGCAAGAGCAGCTTCTCCGGCGCCAGCAACGGCGGCGGCGGCGATTGCGCCGAAGCCGCGGCGCTCCCGGACGGCCGGATCGCGCTGCGCAACAGCAACCACCCCGAGGCCGGCGCGGTGTTCTTCACCCGCGCCGAGATGAACGCCTGGATCAAGGGCATCAAAGCAGGCGAATTCGACAACCTCACCTGACCCCTCTCCCCGACCACACCGGAGGCCGCACCCGCACACCAGGGTCGCGGCCTCCAGGGCACCCAAGGAGCCCTGTTGCCCCGAGTAACTCCCAACGACTACCATGTAGTCATTATGAGCAAGAGGGCGGCTACCCCTGTGCGGTTCGATGTTCCGGTGGCCGAACGGCTCGCGTCGTTCGCCGCCGCCCATCCCGGCTTGTCCATGTCGTCTGCGGCGAACCGGCTGGTCGACGAGGGGCTCCGGATGCAGGAACATCCCGGCGTGGTGTTCAGGGAGGGGCCGACCGGGCGGCGGGCCGGCCTGGTCGGCGGTGCTGACGTGTGGGAGGTCATCCGTGCGGTGATGTCCGCACGCGCCGCGGAGCCGGAACTAGCTGAGCAAGAGGTGCTCGACCTGGTTTCGGCGAACACTGGCCTTCCGCCGCGCCTAGTTCGTACAGCCGTGCGCTACTGGGCGGCCTATCCCGGCGAGATCGACACCGAGATCGCGGCGGCGGCAGCGGCCGATGACGCGGCAGAGCAAGCCTGGCAGCGGCAGCACCGGCTGCTTGCGCGGTAGGGCGTGAGCCACCCGCTGCTGCTGGATGAGATGTTCTCCGACAGCATCGCCGGGCAGTTGCGCTCGCGTGGCCACGACGTGCTGGCGGTGGTGGCCGACCCGTCCCTGGTATCGCTGCCTGACGAGCAGATCCTGGCACAGGCAGCGGCCACCGGGCGAGCGCTCGTAACCGCCAACATCAAGGATTTCGTGCTGCTCGATGCCCAGTACAGGTCCGCCAGCCGCACGCACGCGGGACTCGTCATGGTCTCCGCAAAGACGTTCCCGCAGGACCGCTCCTTCACAGGCGCGGTCGCCAGCGCCCTGGGATCACTGCTGTCCCAGCCCGGTCGAATAGGCACAGACCAGGTCATCTTCTTGTGCCGATGACCATCGCCCGCCGACCCGGATGTCTCTGCGGCGAGGCGACGATGGCCGCTGGGTCCCGGCGGTTCGGTCAGTACCAGCCTGTGCAGCCGGGATTCACGGTATAAGTGTTGCTGTCCATCGTGCAGGCTTGGGCCTTTGGGATGCCATTGACCATATTGGTCCAGTAAGTGCCGTAAGGATTGTCGCTCCACCCGGTCGCCTGCTCGTCATTGTTCTTGTTCTGTACCCACATTTCTCCGCCGTCCGCGGCCTGGTATTTTACGTAGGCATCGGCCCAGTTTGCCTGGCAGTAAGGCGAGAAGCGCAACGCGATGGTGACGAACCCGTGGTCCAGCGAGAACGACGTGACTGTGTACGCTGAGCTGACACAGTTGATTCCCTCACGGTTGATAATGTAAGGGTCCTTGCCATTGCAGCTCGCCCCCAGGCACGGCGGAGCGGGGACGTAGGCGCCCGCTGTCCCCGGGGCGACGGCGAGGCCGGCGGCGGCCAGCCCGATAACGCACAGGACCTTAGTGACGTGGTTCGTGATGAAGGTCATCTCATCTCCCCTGGACGGTTAACCCGATGTGGCCAAGGCAATCGCATGGACGGCCTGCGGGGAAGGAGGTTCGGCACGCAGAAAACCGGAAGTTTGGGCCCGGAAGCTGCTGCCGGTATCCACGCGATTGCCTGGCGCTCAGGCGGGCCCCGGTCTCGTCGAGCGGGGTCACGGTGCCGGGATCGGCCCACACCACGGGGGCTGTGACGAGGGGCTTCCTGGTGTACAGGCGAGCGCCTCCGGCGCACCCGGGGGCCGGAACGTCAGGCTGGGCTGGCGACGGGAAGGCCAGCTTGCCTGGCGGCTTCGATGAGGCGCTCGTCGTAGGCGACGAAAGCAACCAGGGCTGGCACCAGGCTGAGTGCCGCCGCGGTATGCAGCGCGTCAAGCGAGCGAAGCCGGGTGCCCGGGTCCAGCTCTCCGGCCCTGTCGCAGAGACCAGGTCATCTTCTTGTGCGGATGACCGTGGCGGGCCGACTCGGATTTCTCTGCGGCGAGGCGACGACGGGCGGTGCCTTCGCTATGGGAATATGCGGCGAGGGCCGGATTGAGGGAGGGTCTGTGGGCAAGGCGAACCGGGTGCGGCGGCGCGCGAAGGAGAAGGAGCGCAAGCAGCGGCATCAAGGCCCGGCGGGCGGTGCCAGGCGGACGGGCGGAGCAGACGCAGGCCGCGGGCAGCCGGCTGGCCACGGCGGGCACGCGGCCTGGTTCCGGGCCGGGCGGCAGCCGTCGGGTCCGGAGCTGGCCGAGCGGCTGATGTCCGACGCCATGCTCGCCCTCTCTGACAAGGACGACGACGCCTTCGGCATGTGCGCGGCCGAGCTGTGCGCGGCTCAGCTGACCGGGCGGTCCGACGTGACCGGCTGGCGGCGGACCGTCGACCAGGCGCTCTTTACCTGCATGCTGCGGTCCGTCACGGCCGCGTGGCACCGGGGCTGGCAGCCCGCAGAGCTTGCGCGGCACGCCGGCCGCGAGTTCGGTGCCAGGCAGGCGCGGATGATGGCAGACGCGATCGCCGCCGAGATGCGCCAGTACGCCGCCGCGACTGTCGATGAGTCGTGGGAGGCCCAGCTGACCGGGCTCGGCGCGCGGGTGTGGTGGGAACGCGACGACGGCTACCTGGATCAGTGGCGGGATCGTGAGGGGACCGACAACGCGGCGATGGTGACCTGCGCCCTCGAGGTGCTGTTCGTACTCGCCACCCTGCCCGCGCTGACCAGGCTCTGCCCGCTGCCGGGCGAGGCCCGCCGGGGCTCGCTTGGCCCCCGCCAGCGGGATGGGCAGGAGGTCAGCGAGCGGATGCTCGGCAAGGTCCGTGCGCTGCTTGCCAAGGCGGAGTCGACCGAGTTCCCCGATGAGGCCGAGGCACTGACCGCGCGTGCGCAGGAGCTGATGGCGCGGCACAGCATCGACTACGCGCTGCTGGCGGCTGGATCGGGTAGCAAGGACGAGCCCGCGGCCCGGCGGCTTGCCGTCGACAACCCCTACGAGGCGCCGAAGGCGGTCCTTCTTGATGTAGTAGCGCAGGCGAACAGGTGCCGCGCGGTGTGGACCCGCCACCTGGGCCTGTCCACGGTGCTCGGCTTCCCCTGCGACCTGGACGGCGTGGAGCTGCTTTTCACCTCGCTGCTTGTGCAGGCGACCACCGCGATGCTGCACCACGGCGCGCGCCGCGATGCCTACGGCCGGTCCCGCACCCGGTCATTCCGCCAGTCGTTCCTCACCTCCTATGCCCAGCGCATCGGCGAGCGGCTGACCGAGGCGGTCGGCTGCGCGCAGCGGCAGGCCGCGGCGCAGGCGCCGGGCACGGATCTGCTTCCCGTGCTTGCCGCCCGCGACCATGCCGTCGATCAGGCCGTCGACACGATGTTCCCTGAACTGATCCAGCGCGCTGTGACCTCGGCCAGCGACCGCGAGGGGTGGATATCAGGCCGCGCCGCCGCCGACCTGGCAACCCTGCACGGAAGAACCGCGGTCCCCAGCGACTGACCGCACGACCGCCCGTCACGCCAGGACATGGGTCGCCACCACAACTTCGGGGGATTTAGGCGTGTCTGCTAGCAACGGCGCGAATGCCCTGAGACCATGAAGCTACCGTTCTTCCAGCAGAGCCCCGACGGGGAGTTACGCATGTGGCCCACGTGCCCGAGGTGGTCCACTGGGTCGCAGCGGCAGCAGTGGATGGGACTCGATCTCACCTCCGGTCCCTGCCCTACAAAGGCATAGCCGGCATGTTCATTCATTTCTTACACGACCAGACTATAAGGCTCTATCAGATACGTCAGAGAATACGATCGCGAAACGAGTTTGTTGCTTTAATGCGCGAAGCGGTGCGAATGGCCGCTTATATATCTCCAGATCCGCTGTTTGTTCCCACAAGTGACATAGTCCAGTCACCAATAGTATCACTGCTCATCGATGATCTCGCGCTTCTTGCGGATCAAGATATTCTATACTTCGTTGGCTCGACGGTGGATATTGAGGAGCTGCGGGTCAGCAAAATCGCTCACTTCGTTGACACATCTCTTTATGCGGAGTGGCGGTCCCGACTGGGCATCAACCGCCTACGGAGCCTTCAGTTCGCAATGAATTCTCGTGATACTAACACAACAGCTGACGTGAAGTCACGGTGGACGCGAGATATCGTAAGCATGGGTGACGAGAGGGCTACGTCGCCTCGCTTTCCTATCCTGCAGTTCAGGAACGCTTACTACACACTTCCTCAGCAACCCTCTCCAGCAGCCTATGAGAGAGGGCTCGAAAGAATTCCTGCCAGGCTAGAAGCCCATGCCTTTCTGTGGAACGTCGTGGAGGATCTCAGACTATTGGACTTCGAAACCTCCCCTGAAGCACGTCGGCGTATGGAGCTGGCATTAGCATGGAACTGGGCGATGAGCCATGTGACTGAGTATCACACTCAGATGCCTGGTCGTATCAGACGAGCTGGAAACGTTGACTGCGGGCTGAGGCACACGCATCCGCATCTACTCGTTGACCTGGTTGCCTACTCTCAGGCATTCCGAACGCTAGGACTGGCCAATGCCTTCGCTGCCCTGAGTCTGGCTCAAATCACAGAACTCCGCGAAGACCCCCTCACCGCCCTCTTTCGAGACACATTCCTACGACAGCTTCATGACAGCTATAGTTCATTCGTACAGTCTGACCGGCCAACGCTTGGCCCACTCTTGCATATTTGCGATATGGTACGGGAGGCGGCTCTCGCTGCGCACACACCGCAGGCTGCTCTCATTGCTGCTGCGTCGCGTGCGGCAGGCTTGGCCTGGGACAGCGAACAGCCCGATATCTATACTCCGTCAACCTATCGGTCTAACCGCCGAAGTACCAGAACTCGGCAAGCCGCCGGTTCCGCCTCCGGTAGACACACTAGTGACGATAAGGCAGAAGCAGTCCCGAAAGTACTCGCAACGTTCGCGCTTGTCGAGGAATTGGAAATCGCCCTTGATGGCCTGCAGTCCGCGCTGGGGGCGGCACCTGTCGTGAACACTGACCCTACCACAGGACGACTTTCGTACTCACTGATGTGGCATACGATCCATGGCCAACCCTTGCGGCTAACTTTTGTCCTCGTCGGGCGCGGAGAGGAACGTGCGGCGGCCGTCACCGGCGCAGTCGTTAACGGGTTGCACCCCCAGATTGTTGCGAGCCTCGGCATCGCCGGAGCTCTCTCCGATAATATTGAGCTTGGAGATGTTTTGGTTGCGGATCAGATTGTCAGTTATTTTGCCAACGCCAAGGCTAGCTCAAACCAAGAGAGCGGCTTCCATCTTGACCTCGCCGGCGACGCAATGCGTTCGGACGAATACTTAGTTCACCGCGCTGTGCAGCTGCCGATGATAGCTCGCGACCCGCTCGCCGCAGTGCAGGCGCGACTCCGCCGACACGTGACAAGTGAAGTCGCCGCTCGTATCGGGCAACCGCGTTTTGCCATTGTTTCTGGGCCACTCGCAAGTGGCACTGTCGTTGGAGCATCGCGGGCCTTCGCCACATGGCTAAGATCCTACAAGCGCGATTATCTCGCGATCGACATGGAGTCATCGGGAGCCGCCGTCGCCGCCGCAACCGCGCAGATGATCGATAATGTCCGTTTTATCGCAATGCGGGGGATCTCGGACCGGGCTGACGAGGACAAGTCCGTCCTCGAACGCTCGACTCGCGGCGGCGTACGTCGACTCGCTGTCCTTTCGTCACTAGAGTTCTTCCTAGTCCTGCTGGCCTCTCTCCCGCCAGAGACATTTACCTGACAAACCACAGGAGGGGAAATTTGAATTCACGCCCAGGTGCTCGCACGGTGGACCCACAGCTAGTCATCACGGACCTCGATAACACTCTATACAATTGGATTGACTATTTCGCACCCTGCTTCCGTGCAATGGTCGCGGCCCTCGAACAGCGCACTAAAGTAGGCGAGGAAGAGCTATTCCGTCAGTTCCGAGAGGTCTATGCGCGTTATAAGGACCCAGAATACTCTCGAGCCCCATACGAGCTTGAGCTTCTCCGCCACGAGTGTCGCGAACGCCGTGATCAACTAGCCCATGCCGCCTTTGCAGCCTTCACACGGGCTCGGCGCCATCATCTGTCAGCTTACCCGTCAGTGCTCAACACACTCCGCTGGCTTAAGCTTCGCAATGTGACGATCATAGGTGTCAGTAATGCACCCGTTCGCGAGGTATTGCTGCGAATCCGATATCTTCGCATTCATGGGTTCCTCGACTCGCTAGTCGCCTGGCAAGGTGTCAGTGCGAACGATTACTATGCGGCCGTCAACATAGCGAGGCGTTCACTCATTGATCTGCATGTGCTCTCAGACGGCTTCCGCAAGCCAAATGTGAAAGCCTACTTTATACCGCTCGCTGCTCACGGACACTTCGATCGCCGTACCGTCTGGGTAATAGGCGACAGCATAACAATCGATCTCTTTCCAGCGCAGCAGATAGGGGCCAGGACTGCTTGGGCCCGGTATGGTCAGAACTTTCAGAGCGAGAACTTTGAGACAATCTCACGTCTTACCTTCTGGGATCGAGATAGGATTGCCGCAACATATAGCACCGACTCCCTCACTCCGGACGCCGTGCTCGAAAATTTCGGCCAGCTTCCGGCAGTGATATCTCGACGTCAACGTACCTCCCGTGCGACTACAACGGCAATGACATGACGCTTACGGAGGGCAGTGTGACTCCTTCCCACGGCAGCCTCTGCGAAGGCCGACAGAGACGCGTACATCAAATGATCGAGAACGTTGGCGGCTACTGGCGTCCATATGCCGGAGTACTTCGCCTCCTAGAGGAACTCGGCGAGCTAAGTGATGAGCTCCAGCGCTGCCCGGATGGGGCCAGCGACACTAGCGGAGTGGCGGAGGAGATGGCAGATCTGTGGATTATATCTACCTGTACCGCCAACCAATTTAACATTGCGCTACCGCCGGTACGCGACTCCTGCCCAGCGAATCCTGGTCGCGAATCTCACCTGAACTTTGCTGAACTGGTCACTCAAGCCGGGGGAATAGCCCGTACAATAAACTACTACGATGGGCCTAAGACTCCTCGAACATTCAAGGAATGGTCACCGCTTCGCAAACTAATTCCAGCCTTCCAGTCAGCACTTTGTAATCTGGCTGATGATTACGCGATTGAACTCGGATCAACTATAGACACAAAGATCGCAAAGGCGCTGCACCGTGACAGCGGACGCTTCACACGCGGGCACGATCCGAGCAGTGCTGATGTGCTGGAAGACTTCGCTGCCGTCCGACGAGACTCACCATGCCGCTTTGCTAAAGGCGCGCGTCTCTGGGGAGCACCGAAGTGGACGACAAGCGAATCTGTGTCCGGAAACGCCGCAGGGATTGCACCCTACATGACCGTTTTCGCAAAGGCGGCACCTTACGAACAACTCGACGGCTTTATCGTCGCAATCACCGACACCTCTATAGCCCAGCGCATGGTCAATCTCTCAGCCTGCTTTGCCAGGATTCTAGCAGAGCTGGCATCGCGCGATCCAGTGTATGGAGACACACTGTCGGGACACATTCTCCGGAAGGGCTGGCAATTTAGCTTTACAGGACTTCGGATGTTCATATCTGTGTTCTCTCCACTCTACCCAGGGAACCACCCGCGGTACTCTCCCGACACAACCTTCATCCTCTTTCAACCTGAACAATCCTTCGCAGATCACGCTATAGGTTCAGGGAGTAGAGCGACGGATTGCCTCAAAGAGATGATCCGCTCAGACTTCCAGAAGGCCGGAAAGCCGTATCTGGGCGATCTGGTTGACCGACGGATAGAGGCTCATCTGTACATTCTACCGCGGTGGCCAGGTGACCCTGAAGTCTCCTGGTGGCAGCAGCTTCAGCGCCGATGACTGTCGCTTTCCTCCCTACTCATGCTTCCTGAAAGTAAATGAGTGTGCCGCATGCTGCTTACGCGGGCCCAGTCGCGAAGACCCATATTGTACGAGACGGAAACCCACTGAAAAGATCGCGCACACCTGCTCGTAGCTTCTATGAAAAATAACATTCCCAAGCGCCCCGACTCGCGCGACGGACCTCCCGCAATCCTCCAGCGCCTCAGCATAGCAAACCACCCCAAACACGCCGCCGCCACCCAGCAATCGCTCCACGGCTAGGGCATACGCTCCAATCCTGTCGTCACTAATGTGATGAAGCACGCTGTAGTCAAACGCAAGCCCAAAGTCTCGCGAAGTGCGATAAGTGAGTATGTCAGCGACCTCGAAGCTGGCGTTCTTGCTGCCCGCTTGCCCCGCCCTTCGGCGTGCCTCTTCTATCGCGCTAGCGCTGAAATCTATTCCAGTCACCACATGTCCGAGCTTTTCTAAAGCTAGGGCATGGCCACCGCGCCCACAACCTAGATCAATCACAGAAGACCCGGGGCCCACCAGGGCCGCCCATTTCCCAATATCCTCAGGAAGTTGATCGATTTCCCACGGCAGTGGCCCCTTTGTGTCGCGGTAGAGACCCTCCCAATGACGCAAGGCATCATTCGAGGGATGTGCGGCACTGTAGGGTTCCATCATCTCGGCCCAAGCTGATCGGCGTTTCCTTACAATGACCCACCTGATATATGTTCATAACATATATCAGGTCGGAAGGAGACCGAATTCCAGCAGTGTGGCTAGTTCGGCAGCCGCGATTCTGTCTCCGAACCCCGCAGGCGAAGTGCACTCGGCGTACCCAGTAGGATAAGCAAGTACAACTTCCGTCTTGCAGCAGAAAGCCGACTTTGCCATATCGCCATCGCCATATCTGAGGATGAGGTAATCCGGACCTTTTTCTTTGCTATAAAATCTCTCTAAGATTATCGGCAAATCCCTTGATGATACCGGGTAAAGTGGGTCTAGTTTCACCAATCGGGACAGAGTGCGAGCTTCGACAATGACGATGTCGCTACACGCCATCGAATCGAGAATTACCTCTCGCGACAGATACGAGTCAATCGTGTGTGGAACCAGGTCCAGACAACTGGCAATCCCACTCTGCCGAGCGATCGCAAGCGACCGGAGTACCGCCTCACGCGCACCAGTGACAAGCAGAGGATACCCGTCCGCGAAGAGGAGATTCCCCTGTTCAATCACGGTACGAAACCCGGTCACGTCGTCGGGTGACAACAAATTCAGCGGTGTTGGTGTTCCGGAAACAAGCAGCCGACGACCTGCGGCAGGCAGTAAGGGCGAGTCACGCATTATCATCACATACCCGTTTGGGACGGATGATGCCCGCGAGACATGCCATGATGCGGGAATGTTTCGCAAATATCTGAGGATGACCTCTGTGCCAGAGTCATTTCCAAGCTTGACAATGACGTCAATTGCACTGAAAAATGACCCGGCTGCCTTAGCCATGTTGACGGCAGTTCCCGATACCGTCAGCTCTATAGGTGCGGTGCAGAACACGTCCTCCGTAATCTCCGAGAAAGAGATCCCGCCTAGGTGCGCGCGCATTTCGAGCCGGAGGTCTCCCAGGACGACCAGCCGGTGTTTTACTCGATAGCCCGACGGCTCGTGAATTCTCCGGAAAAGAGCTTCCCTAAGTTCTTGTGCATCTGCCGTCACAGCCGTCCCTCTCGTGCCCGGCGCGCGTGCCGCGAAACATCTTACCCAGGGTGAGCCCGGGATATATTGAGGCATGTGCGCCTCGAAAGGGGAGATGCTTCACCTGTACTCCCCGAGTCCGCGCCTGATCAACCTCCTGCATTGGCTGGTATCGAGCCTACACACCGAAAGCGCCAACCGGGAGTCACTGATCCGGGGAATCGCTGGCGTAGAGTGACTCGCACGCCCGCATTGCGCGGCGCGGGTGCAGGGGACGCGTTCTGGTTCGGGCTGCTGCCGCATGGATCTCGTTTGTGATCCGCCCCTGGGTGCACGCTCTGGCCGCCGGGGTGGTATGCCTGGCTGAGATGCGCGGACACCAGGTCAGTCGGCATACCGGAGCGCGCGGGCGCTCACACGGCTGACCGGCAGGGAGAGCATGACTCGCGAGGACCGGGGACAGCTCCGGATCTATCTCGGTGCGGCCGCGGGAGTCGGCAAGACCTTCGCCATGCTCGGCGAGGGGCATCGCAGGGCCGAACGCGGCACCGATGTGGTGGTGGCGTTCGTGGAGACGCACGGCCGCCCGCAGACCGCGGCGCTGCTCGACGGCCTGGAGGTGATCCCCCGCGCCCGCCTCCCCTACCGCGGCACGGTCTTCGAGGAGATGGACACAGGCGCGGTGCTCGCGCGGAGGCCGGAGATCGCGCTCGTCGACGAGTTCGCGCACACCAACGTGCCAGGCTCGCGGAACGACAAGCGGTGGCGGGACGTCGAGGAACTGCTCGGTGCCGGGATCGACGTCATCTCCACCGTCAACATCCAGCACCTCGAATCACTCAACGACGTCGTCGAGAAGATCACCGGCGTGCCGCAGCGGGAGACCGTCCCTGACGCGATGGTGCGGGCCGCTGATCAGGTCGAGCTGGTCGACATGACGCCGGAGGCGCTGCGGCGCCGGATGGCGCACGGCAACATCTACCAGCCGGAGAAGATCGACGCCGCGCTGACCAACTACTTCCGCACCGGGAACCTGACCGCGCTGCGCGAGCTCGCCCTGCTGTGGCTCGCCGACAAAGTCGACGAGGGCCTGCAGCGCTACCGCGCCGCGCACGGCATCCACGGCACCTGGGAGGCGCGCGAGCGCGTGGTGGTCGCGCTCACCGGCGGGCCGGAGGGCGAGACGCTCATCCGCCGGGCGGCCAGGATCGCGGCGCGGTCCTCCGGCGGCGAGCTGCTCGCGGTGCACGTCACCCGCTCCGACGGCCTGACCGGGGCCAGCCCGGCCAACCTGGCCGCCCAGCGGCGGCTGGCCGAGTCGCTCGGCGGCACCTATCACCAGGTCGTCGGCGAGAACATCCCCGGTGCCCTGCTCACCTTCGCCCGCGCCGAGAACGCCACCCAGCTCGTGCTCGGCGCGAGCCGCCGCTCCTGGCTCACCGCCATGCTCACCGGCCCGGGGATCGGCTCGCGGACCATCCGCGGGTCCGGCGACATCGACGTGCACATGGTGACGCACGCCGAGATGGGGCGCGGCAGGGGGCTGCCGCGTGCTGGCGGCGGGCTCACCCTGCGCCGCCAGCTGGCCGGCTACGCGCTGGCCGCCGTCCTCGCGCCGCTGCTCACCCTGACGCTCGCCCAGCTGCGCGGCAACCTCAACCTCACCAGCGATGTGCTTGCGTTCCTCGTCGCGGTCATCGTGGTCGCCCTCACTGGCGGGTTCATCCCCGCGCTGCTCGAAGCCGTCACCGGGTCGCTGCTGCTCAACTACTTCTTCACGCCGCCGCTGCACAACTGGACGATCGCCGAGACGAACAACGCGCTCGCCATCGGCGTGTTCGTCATGGTCGCGCTGCTCGTCAGCTCGGTGGTCGACACCGCGGCCCGCCGCACCAAGCAGGCCGCGAGGGCGAGCGCCGAATCGGAGCTGCTCGTCACCGCGGCGGGAAGCGTACTGCGCGGCCAGCAGGCGCTCACCGCCGTGCTCGACCGGGTGCGGGAGGCGTTCCGGATGGAATCGGTCGCCCTGCTCGAGTGCACCTCAGGGGAGGGGAACCCGCAGGGGGGCCTGGGCGGTCGCGAAGCGTCGTCCTCCCCCGCCACCAGGGTCCGGGGACCGGCCGCCGGGTGGGCCACCGTCGCCAGCTCCGGCGAGCATCCCGTGACACGGCCCGAGGACGCGGACGTCGATGTCCTGGTCACCGAGACGCTCGCGCTCGCGCTGCGCGGCCGGACGCTGCCCGCCTCGGACCGCCGCGTGCTCGGCGCGTTCGCCGCGCACGCGGCGGTCGCGCTCGAGCAGCAGCGGCTCGCCGCCGAGGCGGAGGCCGCCCGGCCGATCGCGGCGGCCGACCGTATGCGGACAGCGCTGCTCACCGCGGTCAGCCACGACCTCCGCACCCCGCTAGCCTCGGCCAAGGCCGCCGTCACCAGCCTGCGCTCCTCCGACGTGCACTGGACCGCCGAAGACCGCGACGAGCTGCTCGCCACCGCCGACGAGTCACTCGACCGGCTCGCCCACCTTGTCGACAACCTCCTCGACATGAGCCGGCTCCAGGCTGGCGCGCTCTCCCTCTTCCCCCGCCCGGTCGGCCTTGATGAGATCGTGGCCAGCGCACTCGACGACCTGGGTCCGGGCGCCCAGGCCGTCATGCTCGACATTCCCGAGCCCCTTCCCGACGTCAATGTCGACCCGGCGATCCTGGAGCGGGTGATCGTGAACCTGACAGGGAACGCCCTGCGTTACTCCCCGGAGGGGCTGCCGCCGCTGCTGGCGGCGAGCGCACTCGGCGATCAGGTCGAGCTGCGCGTGGTCGACCGGGGGCCCGGCATACCGGAGGCGGACCGGGACCGGATGTTCGTCCCGTTTCAGCGGCTCGGCGACACCGACAACACCACCGGTGTCGGGCTCGGCCTGGCGCTTTCCCGCGGATTCACCGAGGCCATGGGGGGGACGCTCCTCGCGGAGGACACCCCGGGCGGCGGGCTCACCATGACCCTGTCGCTGCCCGCCGCGCCGCGGCCAGAAGGCGTCACGGCGGGCGAGCCCGGCCGAAGGGAGCGAGGCAGCCGGTGAAGCGGGTTCTCGTGGTCGACGACGAGCCGCAGATCCTCCGCGCGCTCCGGATCAACCTCCGGGTGCGCCAGTATGAGGTGCACACGGCGGCTACCGGAGCCCAGGCGCTGGCGACAGCGGCGCAGCACCCGCCTGACCTGGTGATCCTCGACCTGGGGCTGCCCGACCTGGACGGCGTTGAAGTGATTCAGGGGCTGCGCGGCTGGACAAGTGCCCCGATCATCGTGCTGTCCGGGCGGGCCGACAGCGCTGACAAGGTGGCGGCCCTCGACGCGGGCGCCGACGACTACGTCACCAAGCCGTTCGGCGTGGAGGAGCTGCTCGCCCGGATGCGCGCGGTCGCCAGGCGCACGGGAACCGCCGACGATCTCCCCGTCGTGCGGCTCGGTGACCTCACCGTCGACCTGGTCGCCAAGCGCGTGAGCAGGCACGCCGACGCGGCGGCCGGCACTCGGCAGGGAACCTCGGCGGACATCCGGCTCACCCCGACCGAGTGGCACCTGCTCGAGGTGCTGCTCCGGCATCCTGGAAAGCTGCTCGGACAGCGTCAGCTACTCACCGAGGTGTGGGGACCCGGGTACGCGGACGCGGCCGGCAATCTCCGCCTCTACATGGCCCAGCTCCGCAGGAAGCTGGAACCCGACCCGGCCCGGCCGCGCTGGCTGATCACCGAGCCAGGCATGGGCTACCGCTACCAGCCCGGCCCCGACGAGGATGAGCCGGTCCGGTCATGACCGGACCGGCTCATCCTCGTCGCGGGGCTAGCTGAGGCCGTTATGCGACAGGAAATTGGACAGGTCCAACCCTTCGACAGCCCACCCATCACTGGTCGGATGAAAAAATGGCTGCGTGACCTGCGGGTTCCCTGACTGCACCAGGCCGGCATCGTTAACCTGATTTACCCAGGAGGATGTGTGAGAACAAACATCATGCCCAGTAAACGCATCCTGTTCGTCAAGCACGTATACCGGGACGCCAGCGAACGCAGACGTGGCAACGGCGCTCCTGATCGCTGTGTCCAATTTCCCGAGTTCGGTGTAGAGCCACTCGGCATCCTGAGCGCTGAGCCACGTGGCGCTGCAGTCGTTTACGGTGCCGGACGGGAAGATCCCCGGATATGTCAGAACTACGATTTTGGCATTAGGTGCAGCATTATGCACAGCCAGGTAGTCATTTTCGAGAACGGTAGTCTCGTTGGCTATGGCAGTATCCAGGTTTGGCCAGTCAGGCCCGCAGAATGCACCGGTTATGACGTACTTCGTGACACAGTCCGTCATAATGCCCGCGAAGTTCAGGTCGTTGCCGCCCATGGTGAGCGTGACCAGCTTGGTGTCAGAACTGAGCGCTGCCAGCTGGTCACCCTCGGTAAATCGCCCTCCGGTCAGCTGAGGCGATGTGTCTCCGCTGCATGCAGTAAGAGCCACACCTGAATAGGTCGTGCCGAGCAGCGCCTGCAGGGAGTATGCGAAGCCGCTGCGGTGGCACATGTCGACATTAGGCACGTCCGTCCCTGCCTCGAACGGGTCACCGACTTCGGCGTCAGCGCCTTCGCCGGATGAATAGGAATCTCCTAGCGCCACCCATTCCTTGGTGCCGCCCTTGAGGACCCGGTTGAACGCGATCGCGCCGATTCCCAGATCATTGGTGCTCGCTACAGCCGCCGCATTGCTGAGGCTGACGCTGGCTCCCGGCGTAAGGTAATACTCACCGATATCGACCCAGCCGCTGGCCTGACTCTGGTCGACCGTCGCGGCGAACGGCGCCCTGCCAGCATAGTTGGTACTGACGTGGTAGACCGCATTAGCCGTCGCGCCGATATCTGGGATGTACGCGTAGATGGCGTAAACTCCATTGCCACCGCTGGCGGTGTTCAGGTTAGGCGTCCAGGTCGCCGTTACCGTGTTCTGGGTGTCGCCGCTCGCGACCATATGCGTGAACCACATGTGCGCGCCGAACCCGGCTCCGAGCTGGTGGAAGTCACTCTGACCATGCAGCGGGTTTCCGCTGGAGTCCCACACGTTGGACACGGAAAACGTGCCGCCTTCCGACCAGTTGGAAGGCGTGGCCGCGCACCCTGCCAGGTTGACGTCGCTGTTCTCTGGATCCTGTGCTGGCAGAGCCTCGTCGGTGACCAGCGTGAGGGTGTTGCCTGGCCCGACAGTTCCGGTTATCGGCGTGACCTGAGAAGAGTCGAGGGAACACGTGGGCGGTTGCGGATTGGTGGCGCCCGGCTCAGGCTGGCCAGCGGTCTCGCTCATCGCGGCCGGCGTGCAGGTGTAGGGGGCCGTGGTGCAGCCGGAAGCGAAGGTCACCGGCTGGTGCCACCAGCAGTGATAGGCCAGCGGGCCTGCCTGGATCAGGCACCCCCCGTTGGCTGGGTCGCAGTCATTGTATCCAGCGGCCACGGAGCAGAAGGCGGCCAGTGGCGGCTGGGCCAGGAACCCGCCGTTCGAGCCGTAGGCAGCCACGTACGCGTTCCCTGAGTTCCCGTTCTCGCTGCGCTGCAGCGGCGTGGCCATCCAGCCGAAGACGAGCTCCTGGTAAGGCCACTCGCCCGGGTGCGAGGCGTCCGCGTAGCTGTCGGACAGGAAGACGGGCCTGTTCGCCGGGTAGACCGGGTTGGCCGGGTTGTTGGCCCAGCCCAGGCCCCAGTTGCCGATACTGTCGGTGCAGCTCGGGCTGGGGGTGCAGCCGGTGGTGTTGCCATTGGCGGCGTTGGGCTCGATGCCGGAGTTGTACGCCCAGATCGTGTCGTACCAGTTCTCCAGCCAGTTGGGGTTGGCGCCGTTCACGGTGATGCCGTCGGACTGGAGCTGGTTCCAGGTCGTCGCGAGAAGCTGGACGACGGCCGCGACGTTCTCCGCGTAGTCCACCGCTATCTGCCTCTGAATCGAGAAGTCATAGGCATTGGCACGCATGATCGTCGTCATCTGGCCGAGCCCGTACCCGCAGTCGGACTTGGTGTAGTCGATCGGCTTGGTCAGGTCGCCTCCCTCGCCGTAGTAATCGGCGATCAGCGGATCGCCGACGAGCCCGGGCGCTGCGTGCCAGCTCGCCTGGTTCCAGTTGGACTCCTGCGCCAGGATGGCGTCCACGAGCACCTCGGGAACATGTGCCCCGGCAGTGCTTGTCCCGTTCAGCGTGGGCTGCGGGAAGTCCTTCTCGGGGCTGTAACCGGCCGTCGGCATGTTGTCGAACTCGCCCCGCCGGGACGGCAGCGCGTTGATCACGGCCTCCTGGACCGCCCAGTTGATCTGCTCGTTGGACGGCTGCGGCACCTGGATGTGCAGGTCGTCGCGGGGGATCGCGCAGCCCGGGGCTGTCGTTGCGGCCGGCACCGCCGCCTTCTGCAGCGCGGCATCACGCGCGGGGACACTGGCCGCCCCGAGCGCTGCCCGCCGGTCGACGGGCACGGCGGCGATCACCGCGGTCGGGGCTTTCGCCTTCGGCCCGGTGGCTGGCTTCGGCGCCACCGCGGCGGCGCGGACCAGCAGCCCAGACGGGTCACGCAGCTGGGGAAGCAGTTCCGCCGCGTTCCGCGCGCTCTTCGGCGGCGCGACGAGTTCCACCGAACCGTCAAGGGAGATTCCCTCCACCTGCCCGGTCAGCCTCGGCCGGATGCTCAATCCGGATCCGGCGAGCACGGTGCGCCCTGCCCCGCCGGACACCAGGGCGACCTGGCCGCCGGTGCTTGCGCTCAGCCGGGTGAGCTTGCCGCCTGCCAGGCGCCACGCGGTCGTCGCCTTGGCGGCGCTGTAGGTCAGCAGGTCAACCCCGTTCGCAGCGTCCGGCCGCAGGTCGAAGGCACCCTGCGGGAGGGTCGTGAGCGCGGTCGCGGTGTTGCCCGCAAGCCGGACCAGCCGGGTGCCCTCAGCGGCCACGATCGCCCCGTCGACGGGGACGGCGGAGGTGACTTCCGCGTTGACGGTCTGCGTCTGCGCCACCGTGCCGGTCGCGGCGTTGACCCGCAGCACCTGGGTGATCTCCTGGCCAGTCCCCAGGTACCGGGTGAGCGTCACGTAGGAGCCCACACCGCAGCCCGGGTTGAAGTAGTAAAGGGCCACCCCGGAGGCCAGCACGCGGGCCTTACCCGTTGCCAGGTCGACGGCGACCGCCACGGCGCCGCGGTCCTTGCCGGCCGCGGTGTTCACGGCGTGCCATGGGGCCACGACGGCCACGACGGTCCGCCCGTCGCCGGTCACGCACTGCTGGCCGGTCCAGCGCTCCCCGTCGTCCCCGCCAGGGGCGAGAACAGCTAGCGGCTGCCACATCCACTGGCCGGAGGAGCGCGCAAGGTACAGGTGATAACCGTCGGCGTCACCAAGGCCCGACACCGCCACATCCGACGCCGCACTCGCGGGAGCCGCCCCGCCGGCGCCATGCGCCGGCGCGGCCAGGACGGCTTGCTGGACGCCTGGCAGCAGCGCGACCGCCAAGGTGGTGCCGACAGCAGCTGCGAGGAATCGTCTGGTGATCTGAAACCATCTCATCGCTCGGTCCGATCGTCGCGCAGCATGGATGTATGTAGTCGCTGAGCCAGCATGGTGCTGCGCGCGAACCGGAATCCAGGGGTTGCCTGTTGCCAGAAACATTGGCAACTGGCAACCCCTCGGGAGTGGTCTGCCGATGTTCGGCGATTGGTCTCGACGCGGACGCTGCCGTTGCGCACTAGTTGCGAAATACTGTGCAAAACGAGTCAGGGACGGTCGGGCTTGGGGCCGCAGGGTTCCAAGTTGGCAGTCGACACACGTGAGGAGAGAAGTGGGGCCAAGGGTGCCCGATGACACGACGTTCGGGACCGCGCTCCGCGGGCTGCGACAGCGGCGCGGGGTGTCACTCGCGGCGCTGTCGCAGCTCGTGCACTTCAGCAAGGGCTACCTGAGCAAGGTAGAGAACGGCGAAAGGTCGGCCACAGCGGGACTCGCCCGGTCCTGCGATGAAGTGCTCGGCGCTGACGGCGCGCTGACAGACCTCGTGATCGGCCGGGCGCAGTCGGCGCGTACCCGGACGGCACGGCCCGCACAGCTGCCGGCCGCGGTGGCGCACTTCACCGGGCGTGCCTGGCCGATGGAGCAACTGGACACGACGGACGCGGCGGTCACGCTGATCAGCGGCCCGCCAGGGGTCGGCAAGACGGCGCTCGTGCTGCACTGGGCGCACCAGGTGCTGGCACGGTTCCCGGACGGGTGCCTGTTCGCCGACCTGCGCGGGTACACAAGGACGGGCTCCCCAGCCGAGCCGACTCAGATCCTCGACGGGTTCCTGCGCGGGATCGGTGCCGTGGCCGAGACGGTGCCCGCGACCCTGGAAGCGCGCTCGGCGCTGCTGCGCACCTTGCTCGTCGGCAAGCGGATGCTCATCATCCTGGACAACGCCGCCGCACCTGACCAGGTGCGCCCGTTGCTGCCAGGCGCGGCCGACTGCCAGGTCATCGTCACAAGCCGCAGCCGTATGTCCGGGCTCGTGGCCCGCGACGCCGCGATCCGCGTCATCCTGGACCCCCTGCCCCCGCCCGAGGCTGACGCCCTGCTCACCCGGATCCTTGGCCCCGACCGGGCCGGCGCGGAGCCGGATGCCGCCGCCGAGATCGCCCAGCGCTGCGGCTACCTGCCCCTCGCCCTGCGGATCGCCGCCGACCGCGCCGCCGCCCGCCCGCGGCTCCGGCTCGCCGACCTCGCACGCCAGCTATCCGCCGAACGAGACCGCCTCGATGTGCTAGCGACAAGCGACGACGACGCGACCACGATCCGTTCGGTGTTCTCCTGGTCCTACCAGGCTCTGCCGCCCACTGTCGCGAGGATGTTCCGCCTCCTCGGCCTGCACCCGGGCCCCGATATCGGCATCCCGGCCGCCGCCGCCCTCGCCGGGGTCACCCCGCCGCAAGCGCGCCGGCTGCTCGAGACCCTCACCGCCGTCCACCTGCTAGAGGAAACAGGCATAGGCCGCTACCGCTGCCACGACCTGCTCCGCCTCTACGCGGCGGAGCAGGCGCGCGCCGAGGAAACCGAGGATGACGCCGCCGCCGCCATGCGACGCATGCTCGGCTGGTACGTACACACGGCCGACGCCGCCGACCGTGTCCTGCTTCCGCCGCGCCGCCACCTGCGGCTCGACACGCCGGGGCCCGGCTGGCGGCCGCTGTCCTTCGCCGGCTACGAGCAGGCACTGTCCTGGTTCGACGCGGAACACGCCAACCTTGCCGCCGCCGTCCGGCTGGCTGACGAGATCGGTGAGTACGGCATCGCGTGGAAGCTGCCGACCGCCCTGTGGAGCTTCTTCAACCTCCGCAAGCCCTGGGACGAGTGGATCAGCACCGGGCTCATCGGCCTGGCCAGCGCCCGCCGCGCCGGGGACCGCCCCGGCGAGGCGCAGATCCTGAACATCCTCGGTCCCGCCTACGGTGACCTGGACCAGCTCGACGAGGCCATCGCCTGCTTCGAGCAGTCTCTCGCCATCCGGCGTGAGACCGGCGACCGGAACGGCGAGGGGTCAAGCGCGAGCAACCTCGGTGCCTCCTATTTCAGGCAGGGCCGCTTCGCCGAAGCCCTCGCCTGCTGTCAGCAGGCCCTGCCCATCTTCCGCGAGATCGGCAACAAGTACCTCGAGGGCATCGCCCTCGTTAACCTCGGTGAGACGTATCGTGCCCTCCGCCGGCTGGCGGACGCCCTGGACTGTTTCCGCGAGGTCCTCGCGACCGTCCTCGAGACCGGTGACCGGTACCACGAGGCCATGGCCCTGCACAACATCGGTGACATTCAGCACGACCTCGGCCAGCCGGGCGAGGCGATCGGGCACTACCGGCAGGCGCTGTCCATCCGCCGCGATCTAGGCGACCGCCAGGGCGAGGCCATCACCTTGCACCGGCTCGGCGACGCCCGCAGCGGCACCGGGCAGGCCGAGGCGGCGCAGGAAGCCTGGCGCCAGGCGCTGGCCATCTATGAGGATCTCGGCGATCCACAGGCCGCCAGGCTCCGCGAACGGCTGGGTGAAGGGACGGCCCCCCGCGGCGGTCAGCCCGGCCCCGGAGAGTCCCACCCTGGCAAGGGAGTTCCCGAGCCGAGCGCAGACGACAGCATGGTGGGCTGAAACCTCAGCCGCACGGCCGACACTCGTCAGCGGCGTGGGGGGCGGCGGTAGCTGTCGCTGTGCTGTGAGCACAGGTACAGGGTGAGCCCTTCGGGGGTCGTCACACGGGAGAGCCCGCCCCAGCGCTCCTCGGGGTCGAGCTTGATGAGGAGCCTGTGCAGCACACGGAAATCGGCCTCATTGCTGGCGCGGGCCGAGGGCTGCGGCGGGCCTTCGCGGAATGCTTCCAGTCCTTCGTAACGTATTTCGCCGGGCACCTGGGCGACGACCTGGGTCATTGCCTCGACATCGGCCTTGAGGTGCTGGCCGACGTGGGCGACGGTCATGCCGAGGATCGGACTGGCGAGCGGTGCCGCGTGCTTGAGCACGGTGAGCAGGTGCTTCAGGTACGGGCCGGTCTTACGCAGCCATTCGGCGGGCTCGCTGATCTGGTAGCAGCCTTCGCCCTCGGGCAGGCGGTGCCAGGCACCGGGCTCTTCGCAGTAAAGACGCAGTTCAAACGTGCTGCCCACCGCGCCGCGCAACCGCCGGGCCGGGCCCTCCGCCAGCGCGAAGACGCTGGGGCAGCGCACCTCCTGTTGCTCCTGGATACTGCGCTGAAGCTTCAGGAACAACAGGTGCAGATACTCGGCGTGGTCGTCCATCTTGTGCAGGTACTCGGCCTGGTCGTCCAGCTTGTCGTCGAACTTCTGGCTCAGCTCAGTGACCATCGTCAGGAGCCGGTCCATTCCAGCGCGGGTGGCGCGCTCCGACGGGGCGAGGCCGAGCAGCAGCCGCAGGACGTCCTGCTGCTCACTGGACCTGTGACACTCGATCGTGTGCTGCGGCGGATCCTTCTGCAGACGCCGCTGCAGATCGTCGTAGTCGAACAGCCCGGAGCACGACCCGCCGCTGGTGTCCTGGCAGCGGCATGGCACCAGGCGGGTGATGTCAAGGCCGGGGAATCGTTCCAGCGTGCGGTTGAATCCGTCGTCAAGGATGGAGAAGAACGCCGCTGGCGCGGGGCCGCGAACCGCCAGCTCGACAGAGTTACGGTGGGTGTCTGCCTTCAGCAGCGCCCGGTGCCGCCCATCGGTGTGCTGGAGCAGCACTCCGGTGCGCCAGTGCGTCCCGGTGGTGAACCGGTGAGAACGGGCGATGAACCAGGTCGGGATGCCGGGCGGCATCGTGTTGAGCTGGTAAAGAACTCTAATCTCGCTGTTACCAGAATGGCCCGACATCTCCTCCCATGCCTCCCGGTAGGGCGGAGTGCTCCAGGAGAGCCGCTCCACCACCAGGCTCACGTCGGTACCCGGTCCCGCATCGATGGGGTACGACAGGTCGTACCTGTCCATCATGCAGAGGAAGTGGTCGCGCATCCCGCGGTCGAGGTCGGACCACAGTTCGGTGAGATGCGAACGGGTGAGCACGCCGTGCCCCTGCGCGACCTCGTCGCTGTCTAGCACCTTGCTGATGTACTCGTTGACCCACTCGGGCCGTAGCACGACGGTCTGCGCGAGTTCCAGATCATCCTCGTAGTAAAGGATGTCGCCAAGGTGGTGGAGAGCCATAGCAATGTATCGCTGCTGCACGGTATCACCGACCCCGGCCTCGGCCATGAGCTGCCACATCCGCCCTGGGATGATCTGCTTCTCCGTCGTGTTGCGCAGCGACTCGGCGGCGGCCAGCCAGGCGGTTGGCCATTGCGCGCCCATCAATGGCAGCCCGGTGGCCTCGTCAGCGAGATGTGCTCGCAGGTCCTCGATCCCCCGCCCGGTAGCGCTGTCGACCGGGATGTTCCGCGTGATGCGCGGGTACTCGTCGCACAGCTCGTCCAGCGGCAGGTCGACGGGGCGCTCGCTGCTGTCAGCGTGCGTGGCGACCAGCAGGACCGGCGACTCGGGCGCACGCGCTTTGATGATGTCCAGCCAGTATCGGAGCCTGCCCTGCTCACACCCGAGCCGCGAATTCCACAGCAGCACGAACAGCGAGCGGTTGGACAGGAAGAACTGGTGGGTGGCGTGATAGATCTGCTGGCCGCCGAAGTCCCAGGTGCTCAGGTGCATGCGGACGTCACTACGGGCGGGATGATCGACGGCGAGGTCACTGATCCGCACGCCATGGGTGGTGGACTCATGCGGGTCGTGCCGCTCCCCTGCCAGCGCCTTGATCAGCGATGTCTTTCCGACGCCTCCCTCCCCGACCACGAGCAGCTTGGACACCCACTGCTCAGACGCACCCTCCCTGCGGGCGCGCAGGAACGCCATGACGGAGCTTGTTCCGCTCTCCGCGATCTCAGGGGGCGGGCTGACAAGCGGATTCCCGTACACCGAGAACTCTTCTAGGTTCGGCATCTCCGTCAGCCAGTCCGGCAGCGAAGTGATCTCGTTGCTGCCCACACCGAGGTCAATGAGGTTGCGCAGGGCCCGGATCCAGTCTGGCAATATCGATAGCTGATTAATTCCTGCCCGGAGCGTGCGCAGCCTCGTCGCGGTGACAAGGGAACGAGGCAGCTCAGTTAGCTGGTTATCGGCGACATTGAGATAGGTCAGACCGGTGAGACTGCCGAGCGAATCAGGCAGATCTTCCAGCAAGTTGGCACCGAGCACGAGCGCGGCCAAAGAGGTGAGACCGCCGAGCGAATCAGGCAAGCGAGTCAGTTGGTTGTTGAGAAGATAGAGGTCCTCCAAACCGGAGAGATTTCCGACCGAATCAGGCAAGTTCGCCAGCCTGTTGCCGTCGATATCGAGAAAGGTCAGATCGGTAAGTCGGCCAATCGAATCAGGCAAGCGCCCGAGTTGATTGTTATTGAGGTAAAGCCACCGCAGGTCGGTGAGCTGGCTGATCCAGTCCGGTAGCTCAGTGATCTTATTGTCGCTCACGTCGAGGATGACCAGGCTGGTGAGACCGCTGATCCAGCCGGGCAATCGGCTAAGCTTACTCCCGCTAACGTCGAGATGTTCCAGATTGATCAGACCGCTGATCCAGTCAGGCACGCCATTGAGCTGATTTCCCCCGACTCGCAGGCCGACGAGGCAAGTGAGGTCGGCAATCCAGTTGGGCAGCTCGGTGAGCTGATTACCGCTGACGTTGAGCCACTCGAGCTTGCCGAGCTGGCCGAGCCAGTCAGGAAGCTCGGCCAGGTGATTGCGATCTACACGCAACTCGGTCAGCTCGTTAAACTTGGCGATCCATGCCGGCAACGCCTGGAGCTGGAGACCACTGATCCCTAGATGCGTAAGCTTACCCATGCCGGAAATCCAGGAAGGTAGCTCGGCCAGACGATTAGCGTCCAGCATCAAGACTGCCAGATCGTGCAGGTTCGCGAGAGAGTCCGGAACAGATACAAGATCGTTATTGAATAGGTAGAGACCGGTTAAGGCGCTCAGCTCACCGATGCGATCCGGCAGCGAGGTGAGCTTGTTACCACCGAGATAGAGCCAGGTGAGGCCATTCAAGTCGGCGATCCGAGCGCTCAGCTCGGTGAGCCCGATGCCGTGCAAAGTGAGTTTCCTGAGGGCGCCGAGGTCGAAGATCCAATCAGGCACCTCGGTGAGCATGTTGCCGCTCGCAGATAGCCGGGTCAGGCGAGTGTGGCGAGACAGCCAGGTCGGCAGCTCAACCAGCTGGTTGCTGCCGATATCCAGTTCGGTCAGGTCGCTGAGACCGCCCAGCCAGTCCGGAAGCTTCCTCAGCTGCAGGCCACGAAGATCAAGACTGGTCAGGCCAGTGAGCCCGCCTAACCAGCCAGGCAGCTCGGTGAACCAATTCTGGCCCACGTCGAGACGGGTCAGGCTCGTCAAGCGGTTCATGGTGCCCGGCAGCTCCGCCAGGCGGTTGCTGTCAAGCCGGAGAGTCGTCAGGTTCGGCAGGCTGCCGATCCAGTCGGGTAGCGCGGTGATCCGGTTGTCGTTCAGCAATAGCTCGGTGAGGCCCGTCAGGTCGGCGATCTCGTCGGGGACCCGGTCGAGCCGCAGGCCGCCGAGGTCCAGTGCACTCCCGCCGCCCGCGCCCGCCTGCTCAATGCGCCGGCGTGCCTCGTCAGGCCCCTTGGCCGTCACTGCCGCTGCCCCGGCTGAAACACCATGTCGACGGATCGTACGACACCGCAGGGTATCGGCGTGTCCGTCCGCGCGGGTCAGCTGGCGGCCGTTACGATGGGTGCGCGTGCCAGCACGGGAAGCGATTTTGTCGTCGCGCCGTGCATACTAGGGGTAGCAGCGAATCAGGGGAGGGAACGATGAGGCCGATCACCGCAGAGCCCGGTGTCATGGAGCTGACCCGGGAAGAGGGGCGTCAGTTCCTTGGCGAGAAGGTGCGCCGGGAGCTTGGTATTAGCCTCGAGGAGTTCGAGGCCGCCCACGACGCCGACTTGACCTCGGCCGGTCCGACGTAATCGGCCTCACCATACTGCTGCCCTTTGCCCGGTAGAACTCCTGCACAGGCCAGAGAGGCGTTTCTCGAACCACTGCGCCGCGTCTTGGCGTGTGTCACGGCCGCCCAGCTCTACGTCGCCAGCGGCAAGCAGTCTGATGCGGAGGCGCTCGCGCTGTCGCAGGAGCCGCTACGGCTGCGTTCGGCCAGCCTTGGCACACTCCCGCGCGACTGCCTGCCGCGCCGGGAGAAGGCGGGGAGGCAGGAGGCGGAGCGGAGCGGAGTAGCTGCGGAGCCCGTTAGGTAGCTGCCTGAAAGAAAGACGGCGTGCGGGGCGCCAGGGCTGGCCGGAGCACGCGCCGCCGCTTCCGTTCAGCGGGATAGCTTCTGTGCGGGAGCCCGAAGGGCGCAGCCTGGGCGGTCGCTCGGTGGACGCCGGAAACGCGGTCGCGTACCACCACAGGACACGCATTAAACCGTAGCCGCGCGCCACGTCGCTCCTATACCGAGGGCCTCATTCGTAGCACAATCTGGGCATGGGCACCGCAGCCACGCCAGGCACGTCTCGCTACAGGAGGGGTATATGGCTGAACCACATGCGCGAGCCACAATTACCTTACCGCGCCGAAGCGCGCCGCAGGGAGCACAGCGTCGCCACGGGGGAGCCGCGAGCGCGGCGCCCTCATCCGCAGCATGACGAGAGGAGCCGAGGGGAGCGGCCATGAAAACTAAGCCAATCAGTCAGCTGCACGTCGACGTTCGCGGCCGGCCGACCATGAAAGACGTGGCCGCGCATGCCGGGGTGGCGCTGAAGACCGTGTCTCGCGTGGTCAACGACGAGCCAGGCGTGACACCCGGTACGGCCGAGCGGGTGCGCGCGGCCATCGAGGTGCTTGGCTTCAGGCGCAATGACAGCGCCCGCGTGCTGCGGAAGGGGAATACCGCCTCGATCGGGCTCATCATCGAGGACCTGGGAAATCCCTTCTATTCAACGATCATGCGCGCCGTGGAAGATGTTGCTCACCGGCATGGATCCCTGCTTTTCACCGGTTCGAGCGATGAGGATCCGGGGCGGGAGCGCGAACTGGCGCTCGCCTTCTGCGCGCGGCGGGTGGACGGCCTGATCATCATTCCCGCGGCGGCCGAGCACGCCTATCTGCTCCCCGAGCTGGCCGCCGGCGTCGCCGCGGTCTTCGTGGACCGCCCGGCGGGGCTGATCGAGGCGGACGCGGTACTCACTGACAACGCCGGCGGCGCGCGCGAAGGCGTGATGCACCTGATCTCGCAGGGGCACCGCAGGATCGGGTACATCGGGGATTCGCCTGACATCTACACGGCCATGCGGCGGTACCGCGGTTACCTGGACGCGATGTCCGCTGCCGGAGCCGCGGTCAACGGCTCCTGGGTCACCATGGATCCGGCCTGCCCGGCCGACCTCAGGCTGGCGCTCGCCCGGATGCTCGAAGGCCCTTCCCCGATCACGGCGCTGTTCTGCGGCAACAACAGGATCACCGTGCTGGTCATCCGCCATCTCGCCGCGACCGGACGCCGTCTCGCGCTCGTCGGTTTCGACGATTTCGAGCTCGCGGACCTGCTGATGCCCGGGGTCACCGTGGTCGCGCAGAACCCAGGCGAGATGGGCCGGATCGCGGCAGAGCTGCTCTTCAGGCGCCTCGCCGGAGGGGGCGGGCCGACGCAGCGGATCGAACTCAGCACGCGGCTGATCGTGCGCGGCTCCGGCGAGATCACGCCAGCCTGACTCTAGCCTGTGAACGCCATCGCGATGACGGCGAGGGCGATGGCGACGCAGACTACGGCGACCGCGAGGATGGCCACCCGTTTGGCCGGAGCCCGCATGCTCCACGCTGGCGGTACCTCACCGCCGGCCTGGTCCGCGAAAGCGCGGAATGCGGCGGTGCTTGCGCTCGGATCCTGTTCCGTCTCAGGCATGCGGACGACTGTAGCGGCCCGGACCTGCCCATTCTCGGCAAACCGCGAATCCGGGCGGTCCGCGCGTCGCTCAGGCCAGGCAGGAGCCGCGCCCTTGATACCGTCCGCGAACGCCCGCCACTCACCAAGGGCGACGGACGGCTCAAGCCTATAAAGATCTTTAGAATGCCTAACGGGAGCGTCGTGGCGGTCCCCCGCCACCTCGACACAAGCACCGTTGCCGCGCCACCTGGCCAGCCCGGGTTTGGTCTGCCGGCCGACACTGCCCGTGACTACGGGCGGAGCCGCCGGACTACGGGAAACGGCCCGGCCAGTTCGCGTAGTCAGGTCATGACTGGGAGAATGATCTTCGAGGATCTCGGCGTCACCGATGCAGCCGAGGTCCGCCACCGGCTAGATTATCCCGCCGCCGCCAGACCAGCCATCAGCTGAAACCAGTGCTATGCGGCAGAGCGTCGGCCCTGTCCACCAGCCGGGAGAGAACGATCACGCTCCTGGTGCGCACGACGAACGGCTCGGCCCCGATCCGTTCCATCACCTGCTCGAAGTGCCGGACGTCGGATGCCCTGATGTGGACGAGCGCATCCGCCTCGCCCGTGATCGTGCAGGCTCCGACCACCTCCGGATACCGGGCAACCGCGGCCCCGATGTCCGCGGGCGACGTCCGCCCGCGGCAGAACAGCTCGACGTACCCCTCGGTCGTCCAGCCAAGGGCCGACGGGTCCACCCGGGCGGAGAACCCGGTGATGGCGCCCGACGCACGCAGCCTGTCCACCCGGCGCTTCACCGCCGGTGCCGACAGTCCTACCAGGGCGCCGATCGCCGCGAAGCTGGACCGCGCATCCTCGACAAGCGCGCCGACAATCCGCTCGTCCAGCTCATCAAGTGCCATCGGCCGCGCTCCTGCTCCTCTTCTGCTGTCAGCTACCTCGACAACATCATCGTTTTACGCCCACCTCGTCACCGCTGTCGCGCCATAGCCCGGGGTTAACAGCGCGGGCAAAACCAACTATGCCGAACGGGAGCGCCGTGACAGCGCCCAGCAGGCGCGAGCCACCGGGGAACGTCGCGGTCTTGTCACGAATCGAACCGGCGACGGGCTGACGCGGGACAGTACTGGTTTATGCGGGACAATAGGGTCTATGGGCGGGCGCGGGCGGGGGCGGGGTGTCTGGCGGTGGGCGAGCACCGCTGTGCTGATCGCTGCGCTGGTGTTTGGGCTCGCATCCGCCTTACGGGGCGCCGGGCTGGGTGCCGCGGCGAACATTGCCCAGCTAGTGGGGTTAGTTCCGCTACTCGCAGGGCTGACCGGCTGGGCACGGACCCGGCCTGTGTCGCGGAACCTGGAGGATGACAGGCACACCAGGCTGGGTGTACTGCTCCGCACGATCGCTAACGCGCGCGGGCTGACCAGGGAGAAACTGCAAGCGCGCGTGCCGGGGTGGGATGGCGCCGCCGTCGATGCTTACCTGGACGGCACACAGACGCCCACGTGGAGTGCCGTGGCCGCTTTCCTTAAGGTGATCGCGACAGGCGGCCAGTGGCATCGTGAGTTACTTGAACGGCAGGTCCGGCCGGTGTGGGAAGCGACCGCCAAGGCGCGGGCACCTGGCAACGACACAGGCGAAGCCGCCGCTGATGAGGTCGTCGTGGAGGTGCCACCCGGGACCGGCAATTGGATCACAGCGCTCCGGAAGGTCGTCAGCACGGGCCGGGCGGTAAGCCGTGTCCAGGTATCCATCAGCCGACATGACCGACTTGAGACCGATCTGGCGAAGGTACTGGACCAGATCTCGCAGGCAACGACCTCGCTGGAGGCCCAGCTCGACGGACTGCGCGAGGAGCTGGCGGCGCGCAGGGACAGCGCCCCCGGTCAGGAACCTGATCGTGAGATGCGGGCCGAGCTGGAGGGCCTTCGCCTCGAGCTCCTGGACACCCAGCAGCGCCTGGATGCCGCCAAGCGGCTCCAGCAGGAGACGGAGCAGCGGCTAGCGGAATCCGAACGGCAGCGCCAGCTCGCCGAACAGCTCAGGGACGTGGCGACCGCTGAGGCCGAGCGGGCGCGGCGGCGCCTCGCCGAACTCGAGCATGATCTAGCGTCCGATCCCGCGCGCGTTGCCGCCATCCCGCGGCTGGCCAATGACACCGCGTCCGCGCTGATGGGAGACACCGATCAGCAGGCGGGGACAGAAGTCCTCCGCCGTGCCGACGAGGTGCTCCGCACTGAGGGCGCCGCCCTCAGCCAGCTCAGCGAGGATCTCACGAGCACGCCCGCGCGGGAACCACCCGCGATCGGGGAGGCACCACGAGCACCCGGCGCCCGCCGCGTCGGCCACTTCGTCACCCGCCGCCGGGCAGTTACCGCTATCGGCGTAGGCGTTGGCGTTGCCGGACTGCTCACCGTGATCAGTATCTTCGCTAGCGCGTCACAGGTCCGCTGGACCTACACCACAAGCGGTCCCCTCGACTCCAGTCCAGCAGTGGCCGGCGGAACCGTCTACATCGGCAGCCACGACGACACGGTATATGCCCTGAACGCCGCGACCGGCACCCGCCGCTGGACATACACCACCAGCGGCCCCGTCAGCTCCAGTCCAGCAGTGGCCGACGGAACCGTCTACATCGGCAGCTTCGACCACAAGATATACGCCCTCGACACCGCCACCGGCACCCCCCGCTGGACATACACCACCAGCGACCTCGTCGACTCCAGCCCCGTGGTAGCCGACGGCACCGTCTACATCGGGGGCTCCGACAGAAATGTGTATGCCCTGAACGCCGCCACCGGCCACCCCCGCTGGACCTACAAAACCGGCGGCGCCATCGACTCCAGTCCGGCAGTAACAGACGGCACCGTCTACATCGGCAGCAGCGACCACAAGATATACGCCCTCGACACCGCCACCGGCACCCCCCGCTGGACCCACACCACCGGCGGCCTCATCGACTCCAGTCCGGCAGTAACAGACGGCACCGTCTACATCGGCAGCAGCGACCACAAGATATACGCCCTCGACACCGCCACCGGCACCCCCCGCTGGACCCACACCACCGGAAACGCCGTGTACTCGAGTCCGGCCGTGGCCCATGGGACCGTCTACATCGGCAGCGACGACGGCAACGTGTACGCCCTGCACGCCGCGGCCAGATCGTGAGCGTCGCGGCCGGGCGGCTTCACACGGTGGTGGCCGGCGCGCAGGCGACCCGCACCGCCTCAGCCGCCCACTGGCCCTGGTAGAGGTCCGGGAACGAGGCCTTTTCTCGTGGTAATACCGAGTTATACTATGGGAGTGAAGACAGCGATCTCCGTCCCTGACGACACTTTCGAGCAGGTTACCAAGCGAGCCGGGGAACTTGGCATGAGCCGCTCGGAATTCTTCGCCCGCGCCGCCCAGAGGTATCTGGAAGAACTTTCCGCGCTCTCGCTGACGCAGCAGATCGATGAGGCGCTCCAAGCCACCGGAGCAGACGAGTCCAGCTCGGCAGCAGCCGTTGCCGGCCGACGACGGCTGGCCGATGAGGACGACTGGTGATCCAGCGCGGAAGCGTCTGCTGGGCCGACCTCGGCGAGATCCGAGGCAGCAAGCCCGCCAGGCGGCGCCCGGTGCTGGTGATCCAGTCCGACCCGTTCAACGCCAGCCGTCTCAACACCACCGTAGCTGCCGTGATCACATCAAATACCAGGCTGGCCATGATGCCCGGCAATGTCTTCCTCCCGGCACCTGCTTCCGGGCTGCCACGTGACTCCGTGGTCAATGTCACCGCCGTGGTCACCCTCGCCAAGTCCGACCTCGACTCCCAGGCCGGGCATCTACCGGCATCCCTCATGGAAGACGTCGACCGAGGGCTCCGCCGCGCACTTGGCCTCTAGGAAGCCCGTCCCGCGCCGGCGCCGCAGGTGCGCCTGTGGCAGCGGTATCGGGAACAGCCAGGGGGGCAGGGCGCGAAGCAGCTGCGAAGCCCGTTCGGTATAAAGCTGTTTATTTCCCTCCGTGACACCACAATCACATCGCCACCGCGGCCGTCGGCCTCCTCCTACCATTTGTATGGTAACGTCAGTGGCATGCGTTCAACCATCGACAAGGCAGGCCGATTGGTTATCCCGAAGGTGCTGCGGGACCGCCTCGGCCTGGTGCCCGGCGAGGTCGAGGTGACCCCGGAAGGAGCCGGGCTGCACATAGAGCCGCTCGCCGACGACCACCTGCAGGACGAAGACGGCCTTCTCGTCATCCCGGCCGCCGACGCCAGCATCAGCGACGACCTCGTCCGGACACTGCGCGATGCCGACCAGCGGTGACCGCCCCGAGCTCCTGATCGACGCCAGCGTCGCCGTCGCGCTCGCGGTCGCCGGGCACCAGCACCACCACGCCACCAGGAAGGCCATCGCTGACCGCAACTGCGGACTGAGCGGCCACGCGGCCTTCGAGACCTTCTCCGTGCTGACCCGCCTGCCGCCGCCGGACCGCCGCACCCCGCACGCTGTCGCCAGGCTGCTCGCGCACAACTTCCCCGGCTCGCGGTTCCTCAGCGCCCAGGGCGCGGAACGGCTCCACGCCAGGCTCGCATCACTCGGCATCGCGGGTGGCGCCGTCTATGATGCCCTCGTCGCCGCCTCGGCGGCCGAACACGGAATCACCCTCGCCACCCGCGATCGCCGGGCCGCCGAGACTTACCGCGCCCTCGACATCGACTTCGAACTCATCAATTAGTCACCAGGGTCCGTGCTCCGCGTCTCAGGGTTTCCGTGTGCCTGCTTGACTGGGCGAACGCCGCCGGGTCCGTCACCGTACAGCCAAACCACCCCACGGCCTTCCGTGACGCTCCCCCGTGCCGTCGTGGCGCGCGCTCATCTGCTGTGAGCTGAAGGTCGTCAGGAGAGCTTGACGTCAGGTCACCCTGACGCGAAGGTGGGGGCATGACGCCGGACAGCCTCGAACCGCAGCACACGCTCGCCACGGCCGTCGCACGCTACAACGACCTTCGCGCCCGCGACCTCCTCGCGTCGGCGGCAGCAGACACGAGCGGCGAGGACCCTGCCTGGTCCATCCCATTGACCAGGCAGGAAGCGCTGGAACTGCTCGCGCTCGGCGAGGTGATCGCACGGAAGGCCGGTTATGGCCTCCAGCTCACCGTCCGGTCCGCCCGGGCAGCGGGTGCCTCATGGTCACAGATCGGCGCGGCCCTTGGCACCAGCAAGCAGTCCGCCTGGGAGGCGCACAGCCGGTGGATCGACCAGCAGGCCGACCAGCACGGGCGCATCAGCTACAAGGGCCTGGACGAGCACCAGGCCGCAGCCGCCCGGTCCCTCGCCGGAAAACCCGACGAACAGTCTTGATCCCGCTGCTCATAACCGGTCGCCTACGGCCAAGTCCAGCGCGACCTTGGGCCTGCCGCGAAGTGAGGCGATCTGTGCCGCCGCCAGCCGGGTCGGAATGGTCGCGACTGTCAGGTTCCCTCCTGCGCGGCAGCGTCCCCAAGTTCGTGACGGGCTTGTTCTAGATCTTCCTCCGACGGCGCGTATTCGTCGGCAAGTTCCCCCGCGCTCAGTTGCCGCAGCGCCTCCGAAAGCTGGCCGTTAGCGTAGTCAGCGGTGTCTTGCGCAGACCACCACACGTAGTCACGGAGCTGACGCATACGGCCAACGCGCCGCAGCTCGCTGATGAGCGCCTGCATGCGGGCGAGGCTGTCCACGGTAACCTCATGCCGACGGCCTTTCACCGCCGGAGTCAGTACGCCGGCGCTGCGCCATGCCTCGACGGTCGTGCGCGACACGTCCAGCAGGCGCGCGGCGACCGCGACAGAAACGCTGGACAGCTCGCTCCGCCGATGCTCAAGCAAAACCTCGGCGGCCTCCCTGACCCGCTGCTCGTCGAGCCTCCCAGCAGCCATGTCACACAAGAGGGCAACATCTTCGACGACCCGCTCGGCATGCTCAAACTCACTGGCAACGGACACGAATGCACCTCCCTCCGCTGAACAGAATAATGCCATATTTGTTCAACGCTGACCAGCGCGGTGTCGAAGAGGCGGGCGCATGGCAGGCCGCGCTTCGGCTTGACCAGCCATCAAACCCAGACTGGGACAGGGACTAGCGGAGGCCTGGGCTCAGCACATAGCGCGCCTCCCGCCACATGGCGCGATCTTTATCCCGAACGGAGCGCGGTGACACCAGCCCGCGCCGCCCGGAGCCTGCCCGCGGCGACGCCCCGAGGGCCGGGGCCGGCCTGTCCGCCGCCAGCTAGGCATCTCCCCGCGCTAGCGCTCACCAGGGCGGCCGAGGATGCGGGTTAGCTCGTCGGCGATCTGGGTGACCCCGGCGTCTTCTGGTGTGTCGGCCCACGCCCACCAGGCCACCCAGTCCTGGTCGGTGACTTCCGCATAATGCATGCTGACCGGGTTGGTCACCGCCAGCTTGTCCGGCACGCGATCCTGCGGGGTGAGGCGGACCTCGAACCCCCGGCTAGCCAGTTCGCTCGCGAGAGCATGCAGCCGCCCGGCATCCTCAGGTCGTAGGCGGCTGCCTTGGGGGCGGCGTCTCCGCCAGATTCGGTTGTCATCCCGTTCTCCCTTGCAGTAGGTCGTACCAGGCTGGATACGTTTCCGCATGCACACAGCTACTTTCTGCTATCATGGTACTCACAACATGAGATTGACAAGTTGTACACGACATAAATGTGGAGTACGGCACTGTGACATCGTCATCGATCTGGAAGGACGGGCAGGTGGCCAGGAGACAGGGACCGACGCTGCGTGCACAGTGGCTCGGGCAGCAGCTCCGCGAACTGCGCGAGGCGGCAGGGCTGAACCTGAACGACGCCGGGGAGTTCCTGCAACGGGACTCCTCCACGGTGAGCAGGTTCGAGACCGGCGTCTACCCGATGCGCGCCCCGGACCTGATGGCACTGCTCGACCTGTACCGGGTCAGCGACTCCCGCCACCGCGAGGCTCTGCTCAAGCTCGGTCGGGAAGTCTGGCAGACCGACTGGTGGGACGGCTACGCCAGCGAGGTAGCCGGCGGCATCATCGACTACGCCTGGCTGGAGTCGCGAGCGCGCGAAATCCGTTCCTTCGACACGATGTCGGTTCCCGGCCTGCTGCAGACGCCAGATTACGCTCGCGCGGTCATCACGGCGGCCGACCTAGACCGCGATGCAGACCAGATCGAGCGCAGGATCGAGTTCCGACTAATCCGGCAGCGGGCATTGGAGGCAGACGAGCCCTTCTGCGTCCAAGCAGTCCTGGAAGAGGGTGTGCTCCACCGGGTCACTGGCGGCCCAGGCGTCATGCGTGCGCAGCTCGCCCTGCTGGCCGAGCTGACCCCTCGGACGGGTATCGACCTGCGCGTCCTGCCGTTCGGTTCCGGCGCGCACGCCAGCCCCGACGGCCCGTTCAGCGTCTTCGGCATGCCCGAGCCATATCCCGATATCGGCTGCGTTGACAGCGCCGCAGGCGTTATCTACGTGGAAGCCGACAGGACTCAGCGGCTTATGCTGAAGTTTGACCGGATCCAGGCTGCCGCTCTCGGCCGGGCGGAATCGGCAGAGCTTGTCTCGGCGGTAGCTATGGCGATGTTAGAGATACCAGGAACAGAGGGCGCATGATGTCGGCCGTAGAAGACCAAGTAGACGCTGCCTGGCACATCAGCAGCTACAGCCCGAACGGCAGCGGTGACTGCGTCGAGGCAGGCCCGCTGAACGACGGTACCGGCCGCATCGCCGTCCGCCACAGCCACCACCCCGACGGCCCCACCCTCATCTACCCCCCCGCCGCCTGGCACACCTTCCTAACCACCCTCAAACCCCCCACCCCTAAACTCCTCCAGCGCACGCCCCGGCTCTTCCCCTCCAGGTCACGGACCTCGAACACCATCTTGACCGCGCGCAGCTCCTCGGGGTACTTCCGTTGTGCTGGCATGGCTCTGCATCCTCCCAGGAATCAGAGCCTCCAAGATCACCGGGGCGGTCCACTTCCAGCGACCCCGACCTCCCGGTCGTCGCCGTGGACGTGAGCGTGTGCGGCTGGGCGCCGCCATATGTAGGAGGTGACCGTCGCCGCCCCGCCCCTGCCGAGTGATCGGCCTGGCCGGTCCGGTCCCGAGCGGGTCAAACGCCCACGTGCTCCAGTACTCCGACCCCGCGACCCGTCCCCGATGGTCGCGCCGCCGCTGCCTGCCAGGTCCGCCGCGCAGTTTATCCGTCACGGTGACCGTTGACCGCGCACGACAGCATGCCCAGGTACTGCAGAACGCAGCGAACGATCACCGACTATTCACCTGCACGCCGGGTCGCGGTCACGGCCCTGGAAGTAACGCAAAGCATTCTGGGAGTAACGAAACGTGCAAAGCACATTGTCACCGAACATCACCGCCGTGATAGCACCAGACAGGAGCGGCTCCCCGAATCAGATCTGATGCGACGGATCTCCACGAGACAGGACATGCACCGCTTACGACCCGCTACCGTTGCGGTCCATGCTCACTGTTAACCGCCAGGGCGTGACGATCCTGCTCGACCACGAGGGCCTGTCCGAGGTGCCGTACGTGTTCCGGCCCGCGCTGAAGGGGCAGATGTACGAGCAGGCGTTCCTCGACCACATCGCATCCCTCGCGCTCCCGGGCGTCTACCTGGACATCGGGGCGCATCTCGGCACGCACACGCTGTGGTTCGCGCTGGCATGCCCGTCAACCCATGTACACGCCTTCGAGCCGGTCGGCCGCTACGCGGCGGTGCTGCGGCGCAACGTCCAGGTCAACGGCCTTGAGCAGAAGGTGACCGTCCATCAGGTCGGCCTGTCAGACCAGGACGGGCGCGCGTCAAATTTAATGTCGGTCGAGCACCAGATGGGCTTCCAGCCCGACCCCGCCCCGGTGTCCGAGGAGTTCGATGTAAAGCGCCTGGACCAGGTTATCCGCAAGAGAGTCGCCCTGATGAAGCTCGACGTGGAGGGAATGGAAGCGGCAGTACTTCGCGGCGCACGGCGGATACTGTCCCGCCACCGGCCTGCGGTGTTCGCCGAGGCCCGCACCGGACAGGAACGCGACACGATAGCGGACGTCCTCGCGCCATTAGGCTATGCCGCGACAGGACGGGTGTTCAACGCCTCACCGACGTACGAGTTCACAGCAACCCCGCGCACAGGGAGGCTCCTCCGGCTCCGGCGAGGCTGACGCTCCGGCATGACGTTAGCAGCCCCAGCTGATACAGCTGCTGCCATCTTCCAGCCAGCGTACCCGCCTATCCAGAGTGCCGCGCTGCGCAGTATCCCATCACCTGCGAGTACGCGGACGAACCCGAAATGTGCCGTCAAGGCTCCCGCGAACGTGACCGACGGATCGTTGACCGCCGCTCTTAGCGTTTCCTGCCCACGCGGGTCTTCCAAAAGCATCGGACCACCGACCTTGACGGCAGTCCGCTCAAGCCCTTGCGCCCTCAGGTCAGAACAATGTGATCACCTGCACTACCTACGTCTTCTGCGACAGTGGCAAGGATCTTGGTTGTGATATTTTCCAGGGCTGAGTTTTTTTGCCAAAGAATGCCTCGGACCGTCGAGGGAGGCGCATGCCGGGGTCGGCGAGCGCCGACCCCGGCATGCTGGCTCAGCGTCCGTGGTCTTACCGAGGAACCCGTTGGTATTCGGCTAGAAGCCGGGAGCCGAGCCCCGGCCACACCCGGACGGAGCGGGGCGGACTGCCGTCACACCGGCGACTGGACCGAGGAACTCAGGGTAAGGTCGCTGGTACCGTACTGGTCGGCGGCGAACTCGAGGAAGTATGCGCTGCCGGTTCTGGTGCAGACCACTCCAGTCTCCCGATCCCGCAGCGAGCACACCCCTGCCCTGAGCAGCGGCCGGGTCGCCCCGTGTCTTTCTGTGGTAAATCAGTCGGGCTCAAACAAGACCTGATCAGTGTCCGCCGTTCCCGTCGAAACAAAGGTCTCCGCACATCGCATTGCATCGTCAAGCCTTACAAGGAAGCTCGCGGGCGCTTCGCTCCACGATCCAAAATAGTCGAACACTAGGGGCTCACCGTCACTACTGCCAGTGCTGTGGAAGGACTCGCCAAGCGAGTTGACCCATACAAGATAGGCTCGCTTTCCGTCCGTCGATAGAGAGAGGGTAGAACCGTCACGGCGTGTCAGTTCGAGTGTGGGATGCCCTCTCTGCGAATTCAATGACAAGACTACGCCAAGCAACTTAGTGACGTCATCTACTGAGTTTGAGGTCGACTCTACTACTATTTCTCTAATCGGATCGAAATATGATGCATGCATCAGCCCGTTCCTGTCACATTAATCCAGTTCTCGAATGCACCAGCGCTCCCGTCGGGCATCACATAGATATTGAGCGTTGAACCAGATGGCAGCATGCGCGAGATGTTGAGCATACATCCATTGCCGCCACCACACGGCATCCTATTTATCCACAATGTTGCGTCCTGAAGTCCTTCGGATCGCATGATCGCTGCGGCATGCGCCTCCACATGGCCAACGATATTGCCGTTCATACCGGGCCGAGGCTTCGGCAGGTCAAGTGCTGGACCGTCCATCCCGCTCTGCAGCTCAACCTGCGACCCGTTCGAACGAACGAGAACGCCGCTAGTCTTTCCTCCAGAGTAACCTGCAAGGTCTGGCAAAGTGTCGCTGGCTCCCGCGGCGGCTCCTGCTGCTGTGGTTTCGGCGCCGAAGGGGAAGATCAGCTCGGGTAGGCCCGCGAGGGCGGTGATGGTGAGGGCGAGGTTGCCTATGAAGGCCAGCGCGTGCACGGTCTGGCGCCAGCCGCCGGGGTTGACCGAGTAGGTGTTCTGGCCGTTGAACGGGTCGGTGCCGCACGCCGATACCGTGGCGCCCTCCAGGCCCTGGCAGAAGTAGTCCCAGGAGGCGTTCTGCAGGCCGAACGCCGGACGGGTCATCCAGTCCAGGAAGTCATTGACCGTGAACGCCGATGACCCCAGGTAGCCGAGTGTCCCGCGCAGCACCTTCAGCTGCGCCGGGGTGGGCGCGCGGCCCAGGATGGGCGAGTTCCCGCTGGGGACCGGGTCCTGCCCGCTGCCGCTGGGGGCGGGCGGCGGTGACCCGCCGCCCGCCCCGGCGGTGGGGCCGCCGGGGCCGTTGTACCCGGGGCAGCCGGGCTCCGAGGAGGGGCAGCCGCCCTCGTCCGGCGGCGGCAGATTATGCAGCCCGGACGGGTCCGCGTTCGTCACCGGGTTGGACGCGGCGTAGGAGTACCCGTTCAGCTGCTGCGGGGAGGACGGTTCCAATAGTGGGTCCGCGCTGAGGAACCGGCCGGTGGACGGGTCGTACTCGCGGGCGCCGACATCGGTCAGCCCGGTAGAGGCGTCCGTGCTCTTGCCCAGGAACCCGTTGGTGTCGGGCCACGACGCGGGCGCCGTGCCGCGGGGCGCCCCGTACGGGGCGGACTGCCGCCACACCGGGGACTGGGCCAGGGAGTTCAGGGTCAGGGTGCTGGTGCCGTGCTGGTCGGTGAACTCGAAGGAGTAGGCGCTGCCGGTGCCGGTGCGGACCACCTGGATGCCGCCGGGCAGGGACAGGAACCGGGTCCCGGTCACCGCCCCGGTCGTCGTGTTCAGCACGAGCTGCTCGCCGAACACGAACAGCGTGGTGCGCCCCGGGTCCTTCCGCAGCAGCAGGCTCCCGTCCGCGCCGTATACGTAGCTGCTGATCCCCGCCGTGGTCGTATCGGTGGCGAGCTTCCCGGTATCAGTCCACGTCAGCGACTGGCTCCCGGACGGCAGGGAACGGGTCAGCGTGTTCCCGTCCGCGTCGTAGGCGTAGCTGGCCGAGCTGCTGCCCGACGGCCCGGTCGTCGCGGTGGACGTGAGGGTGTGCGGCTGACCGGCGCCGTTGCCGTTATAGGCATAGGATGTGACCGTGCTGGCGCCGCCGGTCAGCGAGTGATCCGTCTGACTGGTCCGGTCCCCCAGCGGGTCGAAGGTCCACGTGCTCCAGTACGCCGACCCCGCGACCCCGTCCCCGACGGTCGACCCGCTATTTCCCGCCGGGTCCGCCGCGCAGTTATCCGTCGCGGTCCACGCCTGGGTCAGCCGGTCCAGCGTGTCATAGGAGTAGCACTGCGTCTCCGACGCGGCGCCGTTGCCGCGGCTGTCGGCCTGAGAGGTGATGTTCCCCGCCGGGTCATACGCATACGACATGTCATCCAGCGGCGCCGCCGACATCGGGGCACTGGCCACCGCGGAATCCGTCAGCGCCCCGGTATGCAGGTCATACGTATCCGTCAGGTACGCAGCATCCGGGGCCGACCCGGCCTCCACCTGGGCGACCCGGAAATACGCGTCATAAGTCGTCTGGAACGCATACGTGTCCGCGCTGCTCGCCAGGGCGATCGGCAGGTCGAACCCGCTGCCGTAGCCATGGGTGACCGTCTCGGCGGGCAGCGCCCCGCCACCCGGCGACGCCGGATACGTATCCCGGTATGGCAGCCCCGTCGTCGGCGTATACGTATGCGCGAGCGTGTAGCTCCCAGCCAGCGCCCCCTCCGCGGCAGGCAGCGTCACTATCTGCCCCAGGGACTCCCCGAACACGCTGAACGCCTTCTGCTGCACGGTGTACGCGTTCCCGCCCGAATACGACGTCTCCGCCGTCAGCTGCCCCACTGCATCACTCACCCCTGCCACGCCGCTGGAGTTGTCATACACCCAGGAGGCAATCTGCGGGGACGCGACCGACGGCCCGTCATACTCGGCGGTCTTCCGGTTCAGCGCATCATAGGCATAGGTGAGAGAGTGCCCGCCGGCGTCGGCGGAGCCGGTCAGGTTCCCGTTCGCGTCATAGCTCATCGCCGACGTTCCCGCGTCCGGGTCGTTCTTGCCCGTGACCTGGCCCAGCAGGTTATACGTGGTGCTCCAGTCCGCGCCCGTGCTGACATCCCTGATGTCAGACTGCCCGCCGCGGTGGTTATACAGGTAATCCGTCGCCTGCGAACTGCCGCCCGAAACCGACACCGTGGTGATGTTGCCCGCCGTCGAGGTAGTCACCGACGGGCGGCTGGTGTACTGGTCCAGCTCGGTAGTACGGCCCAGCGCATCGGTCACCGTGGAGGCCGGGGTCCCGCCTGCCGGGGGCACCGTCGTGACCCGGTCCCCGTAATAAGCCGTGGCCGTCGTGGACCTGACCGCCGAGTCATCATAGGAGGTGACCAGCACCGGGCGGCCCAGCCCGTCGAACGCGGTGACCGCCTGCTGGTGCACCACATTGTCAGCCACCGTGACGATGCTCGCCCCCGGGCTGCTGCCCGGATCCCAGTAATCGGTGTTGGACTTCCACGTCCAGCCGCGGGTGTCATAGAACGAGTCGGTGACCAGCCGCCCGCCCTGCGGCGTCGGCACCTGCACCTGCCGGACCCGCAGCAGCGCGTCATACAAGGTCTTGGAAGTGACATACCCCAGCGCGTCATTCATCCGCTGCGACGTCACCACCGTCGGCGCAGTGGCCGACACCGCATAGGCGTAAACCTGGTTCGCGGGCAGGGTGGCCGCCCGGTTATAGCCCCACACGCCGGTCAGCCTGCCCAGCCCGTCGTAATGCAGGGTCGTGGTAATGCTGTTCGCATCCGTGGTGGAGATCGGGATCTCGCGCTCGGGATCGAGCGCCGTGGTCACCGCCTGGCCCAGCGCGTTCGTGACCGTCTTCCCGGTGGTCAGCCCCGCAGTCGTGGTGTAGCTGGTGGTCGTGGCATTGCCCTTGGCGTCATACGCAGTGACCGGACGGCCATAGGAGTCATACACGACCGCGCTCTTCGTCACATAACTGAACGCGCCGCCCGAATAGTCAGACGCCTGTCGCACCACCGACACATCACCCAGGGTCGGCGCGGCCTGCGGCCAGGCCGGGGCAGCGGGCTGCGGCCACGTCCCCGCCAGCGCCGGGCTGTCATAGAACGTCCGGGTATCAGAGATCACATCCGCCGGACGTGACAAGGTGACAGGAGCGGCCAGGGCATTGACCTGCCCGGCACTCGGGGCGCTCGCCCCGGACGGGCTAGCCCCCCCGCACGGCTGCGCGTCCGTCTCCGTCTCGGCAGGCAGCCCCGCCAGGTTCACCGCCGCACTCACCGGAGCGTACGTGATGGCCTTGCACGTCTGCTGCGCAGGCACCCCCAGGTCCCCATGAGCGAACACGAACAACGGCAGCCCGAACGCCGCATCACCGGTACCCGCGTCATAGCTGGTATCCGTCTCGGTCTTCCGCCACAGCGTCGTCCCGCCGTCCGTGACCGCCTGCCGCGCCCACGACTCCACCAGCCCCGTCGCATTCGCCGTCAGCGCAGGCAGCCCCGGCCGGCCACGCGTCACCACCGCCGCCGACACCCAGTACGAGCTGATCGTGGAATGGTCGACCGGCCCGCCCGTGAAGTTGTAGACCGTCGACTCCAGGCTGTCACCCGCCAGCTGACTGCTGTCAGCATGCTGCCCGCCCTGCGAATCCGCGAGCGTCACCGACCGGGTACCGGACGGGAGGGTATCGCCGTCCATGCCCCGGTAGTAGGTGTCCTCAGCCTCGGTCAGGGCATCGTTGCCCTGCCCGGTACTGGTGATCACATCGCCGTACCCGCGCCACTGCCCGTATGTCCGGTACTTCGGCTTGACGATCTCGTTATCGTCGAAATGCCACGCCCCTCCACCCTTATACGTGTACTGGGTGAACAGGCCCGGCGAGCCACCCGTCGAGTCCGCCACCGACACCGACGCGACCGCGTACTTGTTAAACCAGTCAAGGAACGGCGCCGTATAGTCCGGCGGGGTCCAGAACACCGGATAACACGAGGCGGTATTCGCCGAGGAACTCAGCGTCACCGGCGCCGTGCACGGGGACACCAGCTCATAGTTCACCCCGATGACCGCCCCCGTCTCCGTGGTAACCGACGCGATCCGCTCACGGGTCAGCGGCGGCAGCCCGTCCGTCACCGTATCCACCCGGTTCGCCAGGTTATGGCCGGTGAACGACACCGGCGGCAGCATCACCGCCGCCCCCCCCGGCGCTGGTATCAGAGCCCGTGCGGGTCACCGAGTCCAGCCACAGCGCCGGGCTCGTCCCATCCCCCGTCGCCGGGAAATGCTGCGCCAGCGCCCACGAATCCACCGGGACATACGCGCTGCCGCTGCGCTGCTCCGCAGTGATCGTCTTCAGCCGCACCGTCGACCAGAACGTCGGCCCCGTGTTCTGGCAGGCCGAGCCCGCCGTGCAGTTCAGGGCATACGGCACGTCCGGCCAGTTTGCCGCGTCCGCGCTGTTCAGCGGGTCACACGTGCCCGACACGCACCGGTCCGCTGGAGTGAACACCACCTGGTCCGGCGCCGCCGCGGCGTAGGCGTCCGGGTCGGTGAAACCGTAGTCGATGTGGTCAAGGTGGCTGTCACGGACATAGCCGGTCGCACTGGAGGTGCCGTTGTCCTTGGCGTAGGCGCCGGTGTCCTGCTTGTAGTAGTACGCCATCGCGTTACCATGCAGGTCCCTGACATAATCCAGATTCCACCGGTACGCCATCGTGCACGCCGACGAGGCAAACCCCGCCGCGCTGTAACACGGGTCACCGCCGTGCGCGGAGAAGACCGGCTCGGAATCGACCGAGTCCGTCACCGGCTTCCCGCTGCCCCAGCCCGGCAGCTCGTTGCGGCCGAACGAGAACACCGTCCCCGAACGATCCGTGACCGTCCAGTAGTCGGTGTTATACGTGCCGCTGCCATTACCCGACCCGGTGACATGAGCGACCACCTCGCCGCTGTCATCCGCCGCCCTGCACACCGACTCACCCGCATTGCACACCAGCGGCGTCGTGGAACCATTCAGCGACAGGTTCAGGACCGGCCCGTCATAACAATTATCCTGCGTCGCCGACGGCGACGCCAGCCCCTCCGGGCTATCACTACACGAAATGAACGACTGCTCGATATAAGAGGATGACAGTGACCAGCCATCACCCACCCAGGAAGGCTGCGCCTGGGTAGACGCGGTCTGCCCGTCCACCGACCCCGAGTCATAGCTCAGCGACAGCGACGGCACCAAGGTGGAGGCGGCAGGAGGAACCTGGACCGGATACGAGTACGTGAACGCCCCGCTCGACCCGCCCGCCGACCACGACCCAGACGGCTTCAGCGACGTCGCCGCATACGTTCCCCCCGACCCTCCCCCATCCGCAGGCGACGCCGCCAGCACCGTCGCGCCCCGCGCGGCAGGGGTAACGGTGACCTGCGCGGAAACGGACTGGGCCGCGGGATCGTTGGTGGAGGCCAGTGGTGTCTCGGCGCGGCAGGCAGCCAGCCGCGGCGTCGTCAGCGCACATGCGGGCAGCTCGACCAAGCGCAGACCCAGCCCGTAGTTGCCGCCATAGACCTGCGCGAACGCAGAGTAATCCAGGCCCACCCGAACCCGGCCGCCGCTCCCGGCCGCTGCTGTCACTGTGAACACGACACCGCTGACACCAGCCGCCTGGCTGGCGGCATGGCTAAGCACACGCTCCGTCACCCTCGACGGGCCCGCGCCGACTTCCGGCTGCGCGGTCTTGCGTGGATCGGGCGCCGTCCCTGCGGGGAGAGCCTGCGCCCAGACGGGCGTTCCGGTCCCGTACACCCTCGCATCCGGGGACGCGGCCAGCGGCACGCGCCCCTGGCCGACCGGGGTCAGGAGCGACGCGCGTGCGGCCAGGTCGATGCTGGCCGACGCTACCGCGGGCCAGGACACGGCAGATGGCGCGTACCGGGAAGCCGCATCGTTGCGCGGCTTGGTCACGTGTGGCCGCAGTACGCCCAGGCCGGTCACGCCAGTCAGCCGGGGCACGGCAGGCGCGGCGGCACGCGGTGCCGCCTGCGCCGGGATCCCTGCAATCCCGGCTAAAACCGTGCCCGCCGTGGCAGCAGCGATCAGCCGCCAGCGAGGGCTTACCCGGCACCGCTTACCACCCGAAACTGCCATCACAACCCCCGTATCGTCGTGAACCAGGCATCCGTACCGTAACCTCCGGCACTGCTATCCGGCGAGCCTACAGAAAATAACAATAAGGTAACGGGTATTCCTTCGCTGGAGTCTCCCAGGTCATCCTGTGCATGCGGAATCGGGGTGATGATCACATACTGACCGGGGGCGTCCAGATCGTCCTAAGCCGGGGGCTGCTGGCCCTTTCTGCTGACCTGTCCTCTCTTTGACCTGGCCGGATGCCAACGCGCTGAAGGGTGCTGATCTTTCATGACCATGTTCCTGTCGCGCCGCCATCGGGGTGGTAGCCGAGGTAGCATCTGCGTCGCCGTTACGGCAGCCCTGGCGCTCGCTTCGCTGGGCAGCGTCCCGGCGCACGCGTCGGGACGCCAACTGCCTCATGCCCAGGACACAGCCCCCGCGCAGCCGTTGTCACAGGCTGAGGCATCTGCCCAGGCCCAGGCGTCCGGTCAGGCCGTGGTCGCCACAGCGATGACGACTCCGGACTCGACGACGACGGCCAATCCGGACGGCTCATTCATCCTGACCCAGTCCGTGGCACCCGTCCAGACATGGCAGAACGGGACCTGGGCAAGCCTGGATCCGACGCTGCACGCCAACGCTGACGGCACGGTCTCCCCCGCCGTGACCACCTCGAGCCTGGTCCTCTCCGGCGGCGGGACCAGCCCGTTAGCGGTGATGTCGGGCAGCGGTCGATCGCTGTCCGTGTCCTGGCCAGGAACGCTGCCCGCGCCCACCCTGTCCGGTGCCACCGCAACCTACGCCAATGTGCTTCCCTCGGTGGACCTGGTCGTCACCGCCGACGGCCAGGGCGATTTCTCCCATGTGCTGGTCGTCAAGACCGCCACGGCGGCAGCCAACCCGGCGCTTGCCTCGCTCAGCCTGGCTGTCTCGACCCCCGGCCTGACCATCTCTGCCGCCAGCGCGGGAGACCTGACCGCTGCCGTTGGCCCCTCGGCCGTGCCCGCGTTCACCACGCCAGCGCCGACCATCTGGGACTCGGCTCCGGCACCGGCAGGGACAGCGCCGAGCGGGGCACCGGCCACATCGTCGGTGACCGGTCCGGGCGCGGGCGCACAGGTCGCCCCGGTCGGCGTCACGGTTTCCGGCAGCACCGTCACGCTGGCACCGTCCGCGTCGGTGCTGACCGGGCCGAACACTGTCTACCCGGCGTACATCCGCGTGGTATGGCAGAAGAACTACGCCGGGGGAACGCGGCAGAAATGGACGCAGGTCGACTCGGCATGGCCCGATCAGAAATACCCGAAACCCAGCGAACTGCAGGTCGGGCTCTGCAACGTGAACCTGGATGGCTTCTGCAATCAGTCGTTCGTTGCCCGCTCGTTCGTGCAGATGAGCATCGCCCCGCAGCTCAGGGGCGCGATCATCATCTCCTCGCAGCTGAACTTCACCGAGCAATGGGCGTACTCCTGCACCCCGTCACCCGTGCACCTCTGGGCCACTGGCCCGATCAATGCTTCCACCACCTGGAGCAGCCAGCCGTCCTGGGATAGCGACCTCGGTGGCCAGAATGTCGCTTACGGGTATCCTGGCTGCCCCGCGCATGGCATTGGCTGGGATGTCACCTCCGCCGTGGCCGGCGCCGTCTCCGCAGGGTCTGGGAACCAGACGTTCGGGCTGCGCGCGGAGAACGAGGGCAGCATGATCGGATGGAAGATCTTCGCCAACGGCGGCAACAACACGATCACCATGTCCACCGAGTACAATCACGTCCCGAACCAGCCGGGGTCGCCCTCGATATCAGCGGGCGGGGCTTGTCAGAGTGGCGTACCAGCCAAGGACGTCATCGGCAACGACGACGTGACCTTCTCCGTCGTGCCCTCCGATCCCGATGGCGGGCCGGTGCAGACCGAGTTCGTCATCAAGAATTACGGCGGGTCCACAGTTTACGACTCCAATACGGCCGGTGCGGGCGGGGCGAACGTGTCCCCGATAACGACTTCCGGCAAGCACGTATCCATCACGCTCACGCGTGCCGCGATCCAGGGCTGGCATTCCAATGGGACGACCACCGCCTATCCCTACTCGTGGTTTGCCAAGACCACTGACGGGCGCAACACAGGTAACCCTTCGACGACGTGCAACTTCCTCTACAATCCGGCCAGCCCGCCGCCAGCCCACGCCACCTGGACGGGCAGGCCGACGATAGGACAGGCGATCACGGCCACCTTCACCGCGCCGACCTGCTCCCCAACGGGAAACCCGTGCCCGGTCTCGTACGTCTACCAGCTCGGCGTCGGCACGCCGGTCACCGTCAACAGCGGCAGCAACTGGACCGGAACGATCCCGATCCGGCACGAAGGCCCCAGCGGGCTGCGCGTGTACGGGATCGCTTCCGGCGGCAACCCGGGTCCCGCGTACAGCGTGCCGCTCGACGGCCTCCCGCCCGCAGCGCCCTACGCCGATGGCGACTATACCGGCGACTCCCGCCCCGACCTGCTCACCGTCGGCAGCGGTGCCGCCCCTGGCCTTTGGCTGTCGGCAGGTAACGGTACCGGAGGGCTCGGCCCGGCCACCGACATCGGCGGCCTCGGCACCGGCATCAACCCCGGCGCGGACGGGCCTGGTGACTGGGCGGGCACGATCGCGACACATGGCGACTTCACCGGCCACCACGTCCAAGACGTTCTCGCCTATTACCCCTCCGGTATTCGTGCTGGCGCCGCAGAGATCATCGGCGGGCCCGGTGACGGCAGCGTGCTGCAGCCATTCTCCGGCAATGTGTGGAATCTGCCCATCGGTGCCTTGCAAAACCCCAACACCGGCGACAACCCGTCCCGTCTGGTCGCGGCAGGCAACGCGAGCCTGCTCGGCACCGGCACTGCCGACCTGATCGGCATCAGCGGCGACGCCGCCAACGGCTACGAACTCGACCTGTTCACCTCCTGCATCTGCTCCGGCAAAGGAAACCCCACAAACTACAGCGTCTACCAGACGCTTTCAGTCACGGCGCCTGACGGCACCGCCGACTGGAACAACTACTCCCTCGACGTGGCGCAGCCTGGCGGCATCGCCGAACTGTTCGCGCTCGACACCGCCACCGGCGCACTCTACGAATCCACCAACCCCACTCAGTCCGGCTCAGCCCTGATCGGCACAGGTAGCTGGACTCAGATCTCGATACCCTGGACCGCCTCCAGCGTCCCGAACCTGGTCTCCGGGGACGTCAATCCCGCCGGACACGCCGAGCTATGGGCGACCAGCGGCGGCAACGCCACCGCCTACACCCTGACCGGTACCACGCTCTCCCAGGAAGGCACCGGTGCCGTCGTCACCCCCGCCAACGACTGGCCGCTCACCGACGGCGGCGCCGCGACCGCCGCGACAGACACGATCGCCGGCCAGAACGCGGCCCTCACCGCCAGCGGCGCCACCTGGAGTGACGACAACGACATCGGCACCGCCCTCAGTCTGGATGGCACAGCCGGCTATCTCACCCCGCCCGCTGGCACCAATCCGCCCGCCACGACCACGCCGACCATCTCGGTCTGGTTCAAGACGTCCACCGCCGACGGGGTGCTGGCCGCCCTGCAGGCCAGCCTGCCGTCCAGCGGGAGCACGACGCCGGGCGGGTACGACCCGGTGCTGTATGTCGGCAATGACGGCAAACTGCGAGGCGAATGGTACACAGGCAGTATCGCTCCCCTGAGTTCCGCCACCCTCGTGGACGACGGGAACTGGCACCACGCCGTCCTGACCGGCAATGCCACGACCCAGGCCCTATACCTCGACGGACGGCTGCAAGGAAGTGCCAGCGGCACCATCGGCCTCGCCAGCGTCCCGAACCTCGATTTCGGGGCCGGTTACATCGGCGGCCCCTGGCCCGCCGAACCCCACCTCAACCAGTCCGGCAACACCGGGTACCTCGACTACTTCACCGGTCAGATCGCCGGTATCGACTATGACTCCTCCCACGTGTACACCGGGCCCGCCCCGTCTGCCGACGTGGTCGGGCAGATCACCGGCATCGGCGGGGTCTGTGCCGACGACACAAGCTTTTCAACCGCCAACGGCAACCCGATCCAGATATATACCTGCAACGGAGGCAACAACCAGGCCTGGACTCTGGCCACCGACGGCACGCTGCGGATCCTCGGCAAATGCGCGGACATCACCGGCAGCAGCACGGCCAACGGCGCCAAGATCGAGCTGTGGTCGTGCGACGGCGCGGCAAGCCAGCAGTGGCGGCTCGGTGCCGGGGGAATCCTGGTCAATCCGGTATCCGGCCGATGCCTCGACGACACCGGCTCGATCACGACCAACGGCAACCTGCTCGAGATCTGGGACTGCCACGGCGGCATCAACCAGGCATGGAACTTCCAGCCGCCCCCCGTCAGCGCCTGGCCCCTGGGCGATGGCAGTGGCACCACCGCGGCAACCGACGCCATCGGCGGCCAGAACGCCACCCTCACCGGCGGCGCGAGCTGGTCCGCGGACGCGACCCGGGGCACCGTCGCCGCCTTCGACGGCGCCACCGGCTACGCCGCCACCGGCGGACCCGTACTGAATGTCGCCGGCAGCTTCACCGTCTCCGCCTGGGCAGAACTGACCGGTAACACCACCGCTTATCAAGGCATCGTCTCCCAGGACTCTGCCGAGAACTCCGGGTTTTATCTGCAATACGAAGGCAACGGCAAATGGAACTTCGCCCGGATCGCAACCGACTCGAGTACTCCTCCCGGAGCAGTCCGCGCCGAATCCTCGGCGCTGGCCGTCACCGGCACGTGGACCCACCTCGTCGGAACCTATAACGCCGGGTCCGGCATCCTGACCCTCTACGTCAACGGTGCGGCGCAAGGCACCGCCACCGACTCTACCCCCTACAACGCGACCGGGCCGCTGGTCATCGGCCGCGACCAGTACAAGGGCTCAAGCACCGACTACTTCACTGGCAAGATCAGTAATGTGCAGGTGTTCACCTACGCCCTGACCCCCGCCCAGATCCAGGCGCTGTACACCGAGCCGTAGGCTGGGGCATTCCGGGGACGCGGCGGGTCGCGTACCGTGACGGCGTGGGAAGTGTGCGGCGGATCCGGGATGCGCTGGGCATCCGGCTGGTCGATGTCGGCATCACCGCCCTGGTGGCAGCCGCGGTCGAGCTCAACGTCGCCGTCGGGGGTGGTCCGGGTGCCGTGCCGCTGAACGCGGTCACCTACCTGCTCGGCGGCGTTCTCGTGGTGCCGGTGCTTTTCCGCGGGCGGTGGCCGTTCGGCGTGCTGATCGCCTGCTCCGTACTGCTGTTCATCTACTACTGCGTGAACCGCAGGGACATCTCCCCCGCGCCGCTGCTCTGCTTCCCGCTGTACGACGCCGCCGCCGCCGGGTTCCTGGCGTGGGCGATCGTCATCCCGGCCGTGTACATGGCGATCGGCCTGATGGTCGTGGGCACCAGCACCCACGTGGGGCTGGTCGCGCTCGCCGCGGAGTTCTCGTTGTCGATCGTGGTGCTCTTCCTGGCCGTCACGCTTGGCGAGGTGGTGCGCAGCCGCCGTGCGCTCGCCGCCGAGACAGCTGACCGGCTCCGCCTGGCCGGAGAGGAACGCGAGGCCGAGTCGGCCCGCCGGGTGGCCGAGGAGCGGTTGCGCATCGCCCGAGAGTTGCATGACACCGTGGCACACAGCATGGCCACCATTACCGTGCAGGCAGGCTCCGCGCTGCACCTGCTTGACGGGCACGGACCTGCGAGCCCTCGGGCCGGCCAGAACGGTGATGGGCCAGACGCGGGTGTGCGATCGGCGCTCACCGCCATCAGGGAGACGAGCAAGAGCGCGCTGAGCGAGATGCGCGGCACTCTCGGCCAGCTTCGCGGCACGGGGACAGCCGAGTCCGCGTCCGGGGGGCTTGACCGGCTGCCCGTGCTGCGTGACGCGGTCGCGGCCGCCGGGGCACCAGTCGAACTCGCCATCGAAGGTGACAAGGTGCCGCTGCCTGCCGATGTGGACCACGCCGCCTACCGGATCCTGCAGGAGTCGCTCACCAACGTGCTGCGGCACGCCGGGCCGGACGCAGCGGCGACCGTGTACCTGCGCTTCGAACCAGGCTTTCTCACGATCAGGGTGACCGACGACGGCGCGGGGCCGCCCGCTCAGGCCGGAGGCAACGGCCAAGCGCGAGCGCCAGGCCAGGCGCCAGGCCACGCGCTAGCGCCGGGCCATGGCCTCACGGGGATGGGCGAGCGGGCCGCCTCGGTGGGCGGTGAGGTCACCGCGGGGCCGCGCGCGGACGGCGGGTTCGAGGTGGTGGCCAGGCTCCCGATCGTCGCGGCTCCGCCGCCCCGGCTAGGGGCACCAGCATGATCCGCGTCGTGCTCGCGGACGACCAGGCGCTGGTCCGCGCCGGGTTCCGTATGCTGCTCGAGTCCGCCGAGGACATAACAATCATAGGCGAGGCATCTAACGGGGGAATCGCGGTGGCACTAGCCCGCGAGCTGAGGCCCGACGTGGTGCTGATGGACCTGCGCATGCCCGAGGTGGACGGGATAACCGCCATCCGGCGGATCACCTCGGATCCGCAGCTTGCCTCGGTACGAGTGGTGGCGCTCACCACGTTTGACGACGAAGAAACCGTGTTCAAGGCACTGTGCGCCGGCGCCAGCGGTTTCCTCGTCAAGGATGTCGAGCCGGAGGACCTGCTGCACGCGGTCAGGGTCGTGTCGCGCGGCGAGGCGCTGCTCGCCCCGAGCGTGACCCGCGCCGTCATCGCCGCGTTCACGTCCGGCCGTGCGGGGGGCCGTGGGGGGCCGCCCCCCCAGGCCAGCAGAGGGCCGGCGGCCACATCGGAGGGCTCGCCCGACGGGGGAACCGGGCGCCGGGCCGCGGAGAGCACGGGGATCGGCATCCTCACGGACCGCGAGCGGGAGGTGGTCACGCTGGTCGCGGGCGGCCTGTCCAACGACGAGATCGCGCACAAGCTCGTGGTGAGCCCGCTGACCGCGAAAACCCACGTGAGCCGCGCCATGACGAAGCTGAACGCACGGGACCGCGCCCAGCTCGTCGTGATCGCATACGAGCACGGCCTCGCCAACCCCGGCCGCCGCTGACCTACTGCCACCCCAAGGTGAGCAAACCCCGGTTCCACCACCACCCAAGGTGAGCAAACCCCGGTTCCACCACCTTGGACCGAGGCTACGGCTACTCCGCCGGGAGTACTCCCGGTGAGTACTGCCCCCGCGAAGAGCCTCCGTGCGTACGACGACCTGGGTGGCCTTGATCGCGAGTATTGGGTACAACATCGCTCCGATGGCTCGTAGGAGATTTTGAAATGTCGCACTCATCCCCCTCGCATGGGGCGGCCGGGAACACCGGCGTGCTCGGCCGGCTCGGCCGCGCGTGCTACCGGCATCGCTGGCTCACGTTGTTCGCCTGGATCGCCGGGGTGGCTTGCCTGATAGTCCTGTGGACGGGGTTCGGCGCCCCGGCAGACAACACCTTCACCGGCAGCGATCCCGGCCAGACCCTGCTCGACCAGCACTTCCCCCGCCAGTCCGGTGACCAGCTCACGCTCGCGATCCGCTCGTCCGGCGCAATCACTTCCGCGGCGGTCAGGACCCAGGTGACAAGCGCGCTCATCCCATTCAGGCGGGCGCCGCACGTCACCGCGGTGAGCGATCCCTATACGGTGCCAGGCCAGATCTCGGCGGGCGGGCATATCGCTTTCGCGACCGTCCAGTTCGACCTGCGATCATCTAAGATCTCGACCAGCGAGGTCAACGGACTCATCAGCGACGCACGGGCGGCCTCCGCCAACGGCGTGGACTTCTACCTCGGCGGCGACCTTGTCGACCAGGCCGAGACGCCGTACGGCGGCTCGACAGAGGGCATCGCCATCATCGCGGCCGCGATCGTGCTGCTGATCGCCTTCGGCTCGCTGCTCGCCATGGGCCTTCCCGTGGTGACCGCGATCTTCGGCATCGGCGCGGGCCTGTCGCTCATCGCACTGCTTGGCCACCTGTTCCCCGCGCCCTCCTTCGCCCCCATCATCGCCTCGATGATCGGCCTTGGCGTCGGCGTTGACTACGCGCTGTTCATCGTCACCAGGTTCCGCGAGGGCCTCAGGAATGGGTCCATACCAGAGGAAGCCGCGGTGACGGCGATGCGCACCGCGGGGCGGTCCGTGCTCATCGCGGGCACCACCGTGGTGATCGGGATGCTCGGCCTGTTCGTGCTGCGCCAGCCGCTGCTGAACGCCACCGGGATCGCGGCGTCCGCCACCGTCGCCATGACGATGCTCGGCTCGCTCACCCTGCTGCCGGCACTGCTCGGCTTCACCGGCACCCGGCTCGGGAAACCGTCCCGCGTGAACCTGCGGGGGGTATTGGGGGGTCGTCCCCCCAGGACAGCACCGCCCCGGTGGCTGCGTAGCACGCGCTCCCGTTCGGCTGACCCTGCTCGTCGTCCTGCCGCGGAGCGGTGGGCGGGGGTTGTCCAGCGGCGGCCGGTGATAGCGGCGGCGTTGTCCGGCGCCTTCGTCCTCGCGCTCGCGGCGCCTGCCCTCGGCATGAAGCTCAGCCTCCCCGACGAATCAACCCAGGCACGCGGCACCATGGGCTACCTGAGCTACGCGACGATGGCGGAAGGCTTCGGCCCAGGGTTCGACGCACCGCTGATCATCGCCGCGAAGCTGCCCGCGCCGGCCTCGGATACCGCGGCCCTCGCCGCGGCAGTCAGCAGCACGCCCGGCATCGCGCGGGTGACGCCGGTGATCAGGAGCAGGGACGGTCAGGCGGCGCTGATCATCGCCTATCCCACCACTAGCGAGCAGGACCCGGCGACGAACACCCTGGTGAACCGGATCCACGACACCGTGCTGCCGCGGGCGACCGCGGGAACCGGCATCAGCGCCTACGTCACCGGGCCGAACGCCGGCAACGTGAGCTTCGCGAACGCCATCAACCAGAAGCTGCCGTGGCTGATCGGCGTCGTGGTGGCGCTGTCCATGCTGCTGCTGGTCGCCGTGTTCCGGTCGGTGGTCATCGCGATCAAGGCCGCGGTGATGAACCTGCTGTCCATCTCCGCCGCCTACGGCGTGCTCGTCATGGTCACGCAGAACGGCTGGCTGGGCAAGCTGTTCGGGTTCCCTGAGAAGATGCCGGTCACCACCTGGGTGCCGATGTTCCTGTTCGTCATCCTGTTCGGCCTGTCCATGGACTACGAGGTGTTCCTGCTCTCCAGGATCCGCGAGGAGTACGACAAGACCGGCGACAACTCGGCGTCGGTCGCGCGCGGGCTGGCCCGCACGGCCCGGGTGATCTCGGCCGCGGCGGCGATCATGATCGTGGTGTTCCTCTCCTTCGTGCTCGGCGCGGACGTCGGGGTCAAGCAGATCGGCCTCGGCCTCGCGGTCGCGGTGCTGATCGACGCGACCGTGGTGCGCCTCGTGCTCGTCCCCGCTGTCATGGAACTGCTCGGCAAGGCCAACTGGTGGCTGCCCGCGCCACTGGCCCGCATCCTGCCCAAGACCTCCCTCAGCGAGGACGAGCCCCCGGCCGAGGCCCGGGTTCCCGTTCCGGCCGGGGACTAGTTCCCGGTCCGGCCGTGGCCTCCTGAGGGAGACACGAAGCGTCCGGCGCCGTGGCGGCAGGCAATCGCCGCAACGGCGCCGGACGCCTGCTCTTAACAAGCACTGCTCTTAACAAGCACTGCGTAGCATGATCGCTATGAGCATGTATGGGCCCGACACCACATTCCTCGGTGTGCCGAGGGTGGATCTCGCCGACCTGGGCTCCGGCAGGGAACTGGACGTGATCATCGTCGGCGCGCCGTTCGACGGCGGCACGTCGCACCGGCCGGGCACGAGGTTCGGCCCGCAGGCGATCCGCTGCACCGACTACCTTCCGCACGACGCGTCCCGCCCGCACCTGGCCCTCGGCGTGAACCCGCTGACCGACCTGCGGGTGGGGGACATCGGCGATGTGCATATGCCGTCAGGGCAGACGGAAGAGTCACTTCACCGCCTGGAGGACGCGGTGCACCAGGTCAGCCGGTCGGGCGCGGTGCCCGTGATCCTGGGCGGCGACCACACCATCACGCTTCCCGACGCCACCGGCGTTGCCAGGCACGTCGGCTGGGGCCGGGTGTCAGTGATCCATTTCGATGCGCATGCCGACACGGGAGACATCCAGAACGGCTCGCTGTACGGGCACGGCACGCCGATGCGGCGGCTGATCGAATCCGGGGCGGTCCGCGGGGACCGTTTCCTGCAGATCGGTCTGCGCGGATACTGGCCTGAGCCCGAGACACTCGAGTGGATGGCGCGGCAGCGGATGCGGAGCTATGAGATGACCGAGGTCGTCGGCCGCGGGCTCGACGCCTGCCTCACGGAAGCGTCAGGTATCGCGACCGATGACTGCGATGGCGTCTTCCTGTCCGTGGACGTGGACGTCGTCGACCCTGGCATGGCACCTGGCACGGGGACGCCTGAGCCTGGCGGCCTCACCGGCAGGCAGCTGCTCGACGCGGTCCGGCGGATCGCGATGGAGCTACCGCTTTCCGGCGTGGACGTGGTTGAGGTCTCGCCGCCTTACGACCATGCCGAGATCACCTCGTTCCTCGCGAACAGGGTCGTGCTCGAGGTGCTTTCCGGTATCACCTGGCGCCGCCGGCAGCTGGCGGGCCAGCCCGTCCGCCGCCCAGAAGCCCCGCTGCTCGACGGCCGCGAGTTAGCCCGGATCCGTCACTGGGCCGGGGACGCGGCGGGTTCGCCCGCGATATCCATCCGGGTGACCGCCAGGTAGCCGACGAAGCCGACGATCAGGATCGTCAGGCACAGGCTGACCGGCCCGTCGCCAAGCGCGATTCCGCCCGCGCTGCGTGGCTTGCCCGTCCAGTCCGCGAGCGAGGCGCCGAGCGGGCGGGTCACGATGTAGGCGAACCAGAAGGCGAAGATCGCGTTCATGCGGAACCGCCACCAGGCCAGGGCCGGGACGGCGATCACGGCAGCGAACATCACGCCCGCGGAGAAGTAACCCAGGTGCATCGTTATCGCCGTCAGGTCACCTGTGGCGGTGCCGAGCGCGAACGCCGTCAGCACGGCCGCCCAGTAAAACAGCTCCCGGCGAGAGTTATAGATGCTGTGGATGGACAGGGTCTTCTCGCTCGCGTACCAGACCGCGAAGACGACGGCCAGCACGACCGTGAAGAGCGCCGATGATACGAGGTAAGGGATGCCGAACTCGATATGCATCACGTCCGCGGCCATCGTGCCGGCCACCGCGACCATGACGATGGCCAGCCAGTAGATCCAGGCCACATACCGGCGCGCTGAGAACTGCAGTATCAGCGCGGCCACCAGGCCGATGCCGCCGAGACCCACGGCAATGTACGGGCTGATCGTGTGGACGAGGTAGTCCGACGTCGACTCGCCAAGCGCGGTGGTCAGCACCTTGACGATCCAGAAATAGCCGGTGATCTTTCCCGGGACCCTGCTCATCGCCTGCCGGGTGCCGAGCGCGGGCTCAGGGGCCCTGCTGCGGGCATGCGAACCGGTAGCGGCCCAGACGGATGGCATGTCTGATTCGGAGTCCATACTCGCTTGTGTCGTGATCCGGGGCTTGTAACCCGCTGATTGCGGCGGTTTCGCAGGCTCTCCGGGGGAACCGGAGCCTGCGCTTGCTCATTATCGCAGAGCCGGGAGCGAGACGGCCACCGACTGTCCTGAAGTCCACGATCGCTCAGAGGGCTTACCGACGAGCACCTGGCCTGCTCCGATAAGTCCAGGCCCCGTCAGCAAGCGAACGAATCAAGCTGATCTATAGTCGGAAGATGCTCGATGTGACCCGGCTGCGCGTGCTCGCCGCCGTGGCCAGGCACGGATCCGTCACCGCCGCGGCGAGGGCGCTGAACTACGCGCAGCCGTCGGTCAGCCATCACCTTGCCCGGCTGGAGGCGGAAACCGGGGCGAAGCTGATACAGCGAGCCGGCCGGGGCGTCCGGCTCACCGACGCCGGGCGGCTGCTCGCGGACCGGGCGGCCGAGATCCTTGGCAGGCTGGACGCCGCGGAAAACGAGCTCGCCGCGCATACGGGAATGCACGCGGGCAGGGTGCGGCTGGCTTCGTTCCCCTCCGCGCTCGCGGCGATCGTTCCGATCGCGGCGGCCAGGCTCCGCTCGGAGCATCCTGGCATGGACCTCATGCTCACCGAGGCGGAGCCGCCCGAGGCGCTGCGCATGCTGCGCGCCGGGTACGTGGACGTCGCGCTCGTTTTCAGGCACTACCAGGAGGGCACCGACACGGCACCGCCCGACACGACACCGCCGGGCGGGCACGAGGCAGGGAACGGGCACGGCGCACGTGGCACCCTGCTGCTCGACGAGCCCGTCCACCTGGTGACCAAGGCGGCCGACAGCACGGAGAAGGCACTGGCCGCCTATGCCGAGCACCGCTGGATCGCGGGCTGCGAGCGGTGCCGCAGCTACCTGCTCCGGCAATGCGCGCAGGCCGGCTTTACCCCCAGGATCGCCTTCACGACCGATGATTATGTAGCCGTGCAAGCGCTCGTCGCCGCGGGTCTCGGCGTCACCACGCTGCCGGACCTGGCGCTCAGGGCGGCTCGCCATCCCGGTATCCAGACCACGGAGCTGCCCGGCGCGCACCGGTACATATTCGCGCTCTGCTATGGCGACCCGCCGGACCCGCCGGCGACGTCGCGCCTGCTCAGCGCGCTCATCGCGGCCGGGACACGGCCAGGACGTGGAACCGGCGCGGGAGGCGAACATGACAGAAAGCACGCCCAGGCGGGAGGTCACCAGGATTTCTATGCCTAACGGGAACGGGGTGGCGGCGCAGGAACCGCTGCCTGGCATGGTGGACATTTCCCCCTGGGCCGTCCCTGCGGGCGAGGACCAGGAACTCGACAGGGTCGCCGCCGAGTTCCGCCTGCTCGACCCCGGCGGCTCACGCATTGCGGCCGCGATCCGCGGCGCCATCGACTATCTGCTCGATGGGCAGCACACCGGGCGCTACCGCTGGGATCAGCTGCACAAGACGGAGAAGACTCATGCCGGGACGCTGGTAGAGATCGGCCTGCAGCGCCAGCTCGGTCTCGCCGACGGGAACACGCTCGACTATTCGGTCGCCGGTACGGAAGTGGATTGCAAGTTCTCCCAGCGGTCGGGCGGCTGGATGATCCCGCCCGAGGCGATAGGAAAGCTGCTGCTTCTCGTGCAGGCAAGCGACGAGGACGGCACCTGGTCCGCCGGCCTGGTCCGCGCCCGGGAGGAGCACCTGCGCGAGGCGGGCAACCGCGACAGGAAGCGCGCACTGAGCGAATCGGGCCGGGCGGCCATCGGGTGGCTGTTCCTCCGCGCTCCGCTACAGGAGAACGCGCTGCTCCGGCTCGCGGCACGAGACGTGGCGACGATCTTCGCCTGCCCGTCGGGCCAGCAGCGGGTGAACGAGCTGTTCCGCCGTGCCCAGCGCAGGCGGGTCAGCCGTACCGTTGTCGCCACGGTGGCCAGGCAGGACGACTACATGAAGCGGGTCAGGGCAGGCGGCGGCGCGAGGGACCAGTTGCGCGGCGAGGGGATCGTGATCTTCGGTGACTATGCGGGCGACCAGGCACTCGCCGCCGCACTCGGCCTGCCACGCCCTGGCCCCGGCGAGTTCGTCAGCGCACGACTCGCGGCCGCGGACCCCCGCCACCGTGCCGCCTGGGGGGACGACGCTTCGCGCCCCTCAAGACCCCCCGCAGTACTGGCCTGGGGGGACGACGCTTCGCGCCCCCCAAGACCCCCCGCAAGGCATTCCGTTCGGCTCAATGGTACTTACTGGACCGTGGCAGGACCTTCCGATCCATCCGAGCCTGGCCCAGTGCTCCCCCGTGGCTGACCAGCGCAGGACCTAGGAGGCGGCAGATGGGATCACCGGAGCGGCGAACGGGGCGGGGGGTGCCGGGGGGCGCGAAGCGTCGTCCTCCCAGGCCAGTACTGGGTCAGCCCCCGCGGTGGGGTATCACGCTCCCGCTGCACGGAACGCCACTGCGCGCGCAGCGGGAGATCATCGCCGGGCTGTCAGACCTCGGCTACACCGACGCGTGGTCATCAGAGGTGAACGGCGCGGACGCCTTCACTCCGCTGGCGCTTGCCGCCGAATGGTCGGCCGGGCTGCGGCTCGGTACCGCGATCGCCGGCATATACACGCGGGGCCCCGCCCTGCTCGCGATGAACGCGGCGACGGTCGCGGAGCTGGCGCCGGGCCGGTTCGTCCTTGGCATCGGCACGTCGTCGCCGGTGATCGTGGAGCAGTGGAACGGCATCGAGCTGGGCAGGCCCTACCAGCGTGCACGTGACATGCTGCGCTTCCTGCGCGACGCGCTCGCCGGGGAGACCGTCAGCGAAGAATACGAGACGTTCACCGTGCGGGGGTTCCGGCTGGACCGGGCGCCCGCGCCGCCGCCAGGGCTCGCGCTGGCCGCGCTGCGGCCTGGGATGGTGCGGCTCGCCGCCGCCGAGGCGGACGGCGTCATCACGAACTGGCTCGCGCCTGCTGACGTGCCCAGGGTCCGCGCCGTGGCTGGACCGGATTGCGAGCTGATCGCCCGTATCTTCGTGTGCCCTACGCCGGACGCGGATGTGGCAAGGACCATCGGCCGGCGCATGATCGCGACCTACCTGACGGTGCCCGCCTATGCGGCGTTCCATGCCTGGCTCGGCCGCGGGGAGATACTGAAGCCGATGCAGGATGCATGGGCCGCGGGCGATCGCAAGGGCGCCGCGGCGGCGATCCCCGACGATGTCGTGGACGCGCTTCTCGTGCACGGACCCCCGGAAGCGTGCAGGCAGCGAGTCGCGGAATACCAGGCGCAGGGCCTGGACACCCCGATCATCATGATCATCCCCGCCCCCGGAGCCAATCCAGCCGACGCCGTACCCCCCCTCGCCCCCCCGCGCCACCCCTATCGATTATCGGTTCGAGTTTGACGTGCCATACGGGCTGTTTCAAAATTGCGGCCTACCCGGCAGTAATGGAGGGGGTGACCCGCAGAAGCGGAGATTTTTGCCATGGAGTGGGGTGATCTTGATCTCCAGGCCACCGTTCGACCATCGGA